>BNJS01001689.1_pt1 | contig 125895 bp, 213 predicted proteins | sample 8540461 | NCBI WGS metagenome assembly BNJS01 (sample SAMD00202454, study PRJDB9452) | human saliva metagenome | isolation source: human saliva | place: Japan | reverse complement strand
AAATTACAATAAATTTTTTTGAATTTATTATTAAAATATATAAAAAAATTGTGGTATAATGTGAAAATATAAGTATAAATAAAAAAATTGAATAAAAAAATAAAAATAATTTTTTTGGAAGAGGAGAAGAAAGATATATGTTATTAGAATTAAGAGAACTTCAGACAAATACAAAAAGAGTATTTGGGAAAAAGAAATTGAAATTAACGGATGGGTAAAAAAATTAGAAGTCAAAAAGAATTTTGGATTTATTGAGTTAAATGATGGAACTTTTTTTACTGGGATTCAAGTTGTATTTGATGAAGCGTTGGAAAAATTTTGAGGAAATTTCTAAACTTACAATTTCAACTTCTGTTAAAGTTACAGGAATTGTGGTAGAATCGTTGGGAAAAGGGCAAGATTATGAAATTAAGGCAACAAAAATTTCTGTCTACCAAAAAGGCTGACTCAGATTATCCATTGCAAAATAAAAGACATACATTTGAGTTTTTAAGAACGATTGCACATTTACGTCCTAGAACTAATGCTTTTTTTGCAACATTCAGAGTACGTTCAATCTTGTCTTATGCAATTCATAAATTCTTTCAGGAAAAGAACTTTGTGTATGTGCAAACTCCGATAATTACTGGAAGTGATGCTGAAGGTGCTGGAGAAATGTTTAGACTTTGACGACATTGGATATAAATAATGTTCCAAGAACTGAAAAATGGGAGAGCATTGACTTTTAAAGCAGGATTTCTTTTGGGAAAGAAGCTAAATCTTTGACAGTGAGTGGGACAGTTAAATGTTGAAACATTTGCAACAGCATTTAAAAATACTTATACTTTTGGGCCTACATTCAGGGCTGAAAAATCTAATACTCCAAAACATGCAGCAGAATTTTTGGATGATGGAGCCTGAAATTGCATTTGCTGATTTGGATGTAAATATGGATGTTATTGAAGAAATGATAAAATATATTGTAAATTATGTGAGAGAAAAATGCTAAGGAAGAAATGGAATTTTTTTCAATAAATTTGTAGATAAGGATTTATTTAATAGACTTGATACATTAGTAAACAATAAATTTGATAGAATTACTTATACAGAAGCTATTGAAATTTTGAAAAAAATTCGAAAAACAGAGATTTTGAATATGAAGTTGAATGGGGAATTGACTTTACAAACTGAGCATGAAAGATATTTAGCGGAAAGAAACACTTCAGCCAGTATTTGTAACTGATTATCCTAAAGATATAAAAGGCATTTTATATGAAATTAAATAAAGATGGTAAAACTGTAAGAGCAGTTGATCTATTGGCACCTGGAATTGGGAGAAATTGTAGGTGGAAGTCAAAGGGAAGATGACTACGATGTTCTTTTAGGAAAAATTCGTGAAATGGGATTGAAAGAGGAAGACTACTGGTGGTACTTAGACTTAAGAAAATATGGAAGTGTGCCACATTCAGGATTCGGACTTGGATTTGACAGAATGCTTATGTATATTACAGGGATGACAAATATTAGAGATGTAATTCCGTTCCCAAGAACAACTAAAAATTTAGAGTTCTAATTGTTTAGGAGGAACAAAATGGGGAAAACAAGAAGGATAGTAATGATGGTGGCAATTCTTCTCACTTTTGCAACAGTTGTAAAAGGAAATTATTATGTTGCTGAAAATACAGAAACCGAAGGCGGAGATGCAACAACTGTAAACAGTGATGAAGAAAGCGTTCTGCCACCAACAACTAAGGCTGATGAAACTACAAAGAAGGCATTTAAACCGCCAAAGGAAGAAACAGTAAAGCCAAAGGAAAGAGATACTGGAACAATGCCGGCGACACAGACAGAAGATATATCTACAGAGGCAAAGTATAATTCCTATGCAAATTATGAGAATGCTACACTTGCTAAAAAAAGTTCATCAGCAACATTTAGAATGGCTCAGCTGTATTTTCGTGATGGACTTTATGAAAAGGCGGTAAATCTGGCATTGAAGGATGAAAATCCTGATATTCCTGTGATGTACGTAATTGCGATTGGATCTCAGGCTTATGGGTAATAATGACAGATCGATTGACTATTATGCCAGAATTTTATCGCAGGATGAAAATCAGGCTGAAGCAAAATTGGGGATAGGCATTGCCTATAAATCAAAAGGGGATTTTTCAAAGGCGTTGGGATATTTAAGAGATTATAATTCTACACATGCCGATGATGAAGTAAAAAAAGAAATTACAATATTAAATGAAATATTAGCTGGTTCAAGATAAAAAATAGGGGGGATTATTGTGGAATGGCTTAGATTAAAGGAATATGGGATGAAAAAAATAACCATATAAAAAAATTGATGTTGATTTTTTTCAAAGATTTTGAAGAATTATTTTTATGAGGAAAAATTTTAAATTGTTTAATGATGAATTAAAAACATCAGCTTGATGAATCAATGAAAATTGATATGAAAGAAAGGCTCAATCTTTACGAGCGAAACAGAGTTAGAATAATTAGTGCAAATGATAAGGAATATCCAAAGAAACTAAAGGAAATAAAAAGATTATCCAGTATTTTTTTGTACTTAAAGGGGAAAAAAACTGAAGGATTATGATAAAATAAAAAAATTGATAAAGATAAGATTTCAGTGGAAAAATAAACGGAATATAGCAGTTGTAGGTACAAGAAGAGCTACAAAATTTGGAAAAACAGCTTGCGAAAAAATTGTAAATGAACTTGTAAATTATGATGTGACCTTAATTAGCGGACTTGCAGAGGGAATTGACACAGTTGCCTTGAAAACTGCGCTTGATAAGGGAATAGAAGTTGTATCAGTAGTGGGGACTGGGCTGGATATTGTATATCCCTATGACAATCGAGGCTTGTGGGAAAGGATTGCGGAAAATGGAACTATTGTAAGTGAATATCCGCTGGGAACACAGCCTACTAGATGGACTTTTCCAAGGAGAAATCGGATTATTGCGGGAATGTCAGATGGAATTTTGGTGGCTGAAAGTTTTAAAAAAGGCGGTGCATTAATTACTGCAGAATTAGGATTCAGTATGAACCGTGAAATTTTTGCCATTCCAGGATTTATAAATTATCCATCTTTTGAAGGCTGTAATGACTTTGATTAAAAAAATAATAAGGCAAAAATTAACAACTTGTGGAAATGATATTGCGATTGAATTTTTGTGGGATATAAAAAAAGGAAAAAGCAAATTACAGAAATTGACAGAGGAAGAACAGACTGTATTTTGAAACGATTACAGAGGAAGTAAGTTTTGAGCAGATATTGCAAAATGTGAAGGAAAAAAATTGAGAAAAAAATAAATTATTTCTCAATAATTATGAGTTTAAAAAAATTAAAGGATTGATTACAGAAACAAATGGGGCGAAGTATATAAGAATAGTATAATTAAAGTGAGAAAAATATGAGAGATTTAGGGAAGGAATAATATGGCAATAAAGTATTCAAAAATGAAATTTTAGAAATGATAGAGAATGCAAAATTTGATATTAGAAGTTTTTATAAACAAGATTTTGTAAACTATGCAGGAAAAACAAAAGATTCAAAAGAATATTACACAGAAATTATTGCAGAATGGTTATTGAGTCACGTTGACTTATTTAATAAGATAAAAACTAATAAATAGAGAAGGAAGTTATAGAATAGAGAGCCATGATGGAAAAAAATTATAAATCAAGAGTCAAATCGTGCAGAAGAAAAAAATTGCTATGAAATTATTTGATTATTCGCAAAATAAGGGAGAAATTTTTTTGATAAAATTGGGAAAAATTATAGATTATCAGATACCTTTAAAAAAATATACAAACAGATGATGCTGGTAAAAATAGATTTGCTTGCTTATAATGAAGACACTGACACTTTAAGAATTTTAGAATTAAAAAATCAGATAGTAAAGAAACTATGTTAAAAATGCCTGTTAGAAGTTTATACCTATTTAAAAATTGTAAATAAAGATAAACTTTTAAAAGATTTTTGGATTACCAAAAAAATACGATAGTTAAAAGCCTCTCCACTTGTATTTTTTTGAAGGGATGCAGTATATGGAAATGCAGGAAGACAGGAAAAAAATTTAAAAAAATTAATGGAAAAAAATGGAAATAGAACCAGTCTATTTAATTGAAGGAAATGGAAAATATAAAGTGAAATTATAAGAATTTAGAAAATAATTTTAAAAAAATAAAAAAATATTTATAAATAGAGAAAGAAATAAGGAGAAATTAGAGTTGGCTAGAAAGTTAGTTATTGTTGAGTCACCGTCAAAGGCGAAAACCATTGAAAAAATACTTGGTAGAAATTATGAAGTTGTTGCATCTTATGGGCATGTGATTGATTTGCCAAAAACTAAAATTGGGATAGATGTGGAAAATAATTTTGAGCCGCAGTATAAGGTTATAAAGGGGAAAGGTGAGATTTTAAAAAAATTAAAGGAAAAGGCAAAAAAGGCAAGCAATGTTTATCTGGCTTCGGATCAGGACAGGGAAGGGGAAGCCATTGCCTGGCACATTTCAAATTACATTAAGCAGCCTGATAAAACTAGGAGAATTGAATTTAATGAGATAACTAAGACGGCTGTAAATAACGCAATTAATAGCCCAAGAGATATTAATAATAATCTTGTTAATGCACAGCAGGCCAGAAGATTGCTGGATAGAATAGTGGGATATAAAATAAGTCCGCTTCTATGGAAAATAATTAACCGTAATGCAAGTGCTGGGACGGGTTCAGTCGGTTGCACTGAAAATTGATTTGTGACCTGGAAGATGAAATAAATGCATTTGTGCCGCAAAAAAATATTGGGAAGTCAGTGCATTAATTGAAAAAGGATATTAATCTTAATTTGGTAAAAAAATTGCAGATGAAAAAAAGTGGATAAAAATATTTGATGAAAAAAAGTTATAAAAAAATTGAAAGAAAGACTTGAAAAAAATGAATCGTTGACACTTGAAAAAATAGAAGTTAAGAAAAAGTCGCAAAGACCGCCACTTGTGTTTAAAACGAGTACACTACAGCAGCTTGCTTCTTCATATCTTGGATATGGCGCAAGTAAAACTATGAGAATTGCGCAGCAGCTTTATGAAGGGCTTGAGATTGATGCTGAAAACAAAGGGCTTATAACTTATATGAGAACTGATTCTACAAGAATTTCCGTTGATGCAATAAATATGGCAAAGGATTACATTACCCAAAAATTATGGGGAAAAATATGTAGGAAAATATGTAGTGAAAAATTCAAAGTCAAATGTTCAGGATGCCCATGAAGGAATTCGTCCATCGGATATAAATTTAGTTCCTGATGAAATAAAGGGATATTTGACAAATGAGCAGTATAAGCTGTATAAATTGATTTGGGACAGATTTTTTTAGTTTCGCAGTTTGCAGCGATGCAGTATGAGCAAATGCAAATTAATGCTGTAAATAAAGATTACCGTTTTAGAGGAACAATTAACAAAGTTATTTTTTTGATGGATATTACAAGATTTTTTTAAAGATGAAGATGAAATTAAGACTGGAGATTTTCCGGAATTAAAAGAGGGAAGCGTTCATCCAATTGAAAAAAATTGAACATTGAAGAAGGAATTACAAAGCCGCCAACAAGATTTTCAGAAGCGACTCTTGTTAAAAAAATTAGAATCTGAAGGAATCGGACGTCCATCAACCTATGCTTCGATTGTTGAAACTTTGAAAACAAGGGAATATGTGGAAATTATTGAAAAAAACGTTTTTTTCCCGACATATCTGGGATATGAAGTTAAAGATGAGCTTGTGAAGAATTTTAAAGACATTATGAATGTGAAATTTACTGCGAATATGGAAAAGGATTTGGACAAAGTTGAAGAAGGGACTGTTGAATGGGTTCAGCTTTTAAGGGATTTTTATAGTTCGTTGGAAAAGGATATTGTCAAGTTTGAAAAGGAAATTGATGAAATAAAAAATCGTAGAGTTGTGGCGGATGTGATGGATTCTGAAGGGAATCCAATGGTTTTAAAAACTGGATTGTATGGAAAATATTTGATAAGTGAAACAAATGAAAAGGAAAAAATTTCATTAAAGGGAATTCCTGTATCGCCTGAGGAGATTAGAAAGGGAGAAATCTTCGTAAAGGAAGCAGTTGAAAAACTTCAAAATAATAAAAAGGGAATCCCGACTGATTATTCTGATGAAAATGGAGTCAAATATGTATTAAAAAGTTGGAAGATATGGAGAATATCTTGAAAGTGAAAAATTATGAAAAATGATGAAAAAAAGAATGTCGTTGCCACTGGAATTGAAGCAAAAAAATATAGAAAAAGGTTCTGTAATTGAGCTGGATGGTGTTTTTGCAAATAAATGAGGAAATGAAACGCATTTCTGAAATTGACAGGAAAAATAATAGAAGAAGCTGGAGTTTGCGAGTTTTGTGGAAGACCTTATGAAATAAAAAAACTGGAAGATTTGGAAAATTTCTTGCCTGTACAGGTTACCCAGAATGCAAGACAATAAAGAATATAAAAAAACTGGGAAAGTAACAAGAGTGACTGAAAAAGGAAGAAAAAAACAAAAACTAAAAAAAGGCGGCTTCTAAAAAAACAGCTAAAAAAATCAACTTCCAAAGCAAAAAGCTAAAAAAACAGCAACAGCAAAAAAAGAAGAAAACAACTAAAAAAAGTCATAAAAGGCAAGAAGGTGAAGAAAAATATGAAAAAAACTGGAATGGATAAGTTATTTGATAAATATGTAAAGAGGATTCAGTCTGGAGATACAAAGGCTATGAATGAGATTGCCCTTATTTTTTTCAAAAATAACTATGAAGATGAAAATGCAGAAAAGTGGTTTTTTTAAAAGGCAATTGAGGCAGGAGATTATGAATATGCCAATAATTTGGGATATTTATATGCCAATCGGCACGATTTTGAAAAATGCAGAAAAAGTATTATTTGATTGCAATTGAAAAAAATAATGATTATGATGCTTTGAATAATTTGGCAATTTTGTATGAGCAATATGGGAAAAATTGAAGAGGCAGAAAAAAATATTATTTGGAGTCGGTTGAGAAAAAAATTGTGAAGGTGCAGAAAAAGAATCTGCTTATGTTTTACAATAGTACGGATCAGATTGAAAAAAAGCTAAGGATTTGTATATGCATTTAGCCCTAGAAAAAAATGATACTGATGCAATGAATCGGCTAGGAATAATTTTTTTGGAAACGAAGGAAATTTTTGAGGAATCAAAAAAGTGGTTCTTAAAGGCTGCGACATTGGGAGATGAGCATGCTAAAAATAATTTGAAAGTATTGGAAGAAAAATTTGAAAAAAAGTAAAAATAGTGTTTTACATTGAAAGATTTAAAATTAGGAATTTCATATTTTGGTAATAATAAAAAAATAAGAGGATTAACTTCTGTTTGTTACACAGTTGTCAATCCTTTTTTTACTTAAAATTTTTTTGTATTTAAGACTATTTTTCCGTTATATAGCAAAACTGATTTAAAAATTTAAAAATTTAACTTAAAAGTTATGATTGCTTTGCTCAAATCCTAAGTTTATATGATTTTGAATAGGGTCAAATATAATAATGTGTTTGTTTTAAATTTTTTTAACAAGAGATTCTGATTCTCCTTGACAGAAAGTAAATAAAATATATTTAAATTATAAATTTGCTATTTCAAAAATAATAGTATTAATTTTCCAAGTATTCTTTATTAAATTGTATCATTTTTTTGACATTTGCAATAACTAAAAAGCATATCATTTTCTAAAAATTTTTTTCATCTGGTAAAAGCGATATTCTAAGTTCTTCGCTTTCCCTTTTTATTCCCAATTACATTCATTTCGTATTTTTTTCTCAAATTCAGTTCAATGAGATTTTTTTGCCTATAATTCTTTTCGGAACTTTAAATTCAAAAAAATCCTGTATTTTTTTCAGAAAAATTTTAAATGTTCTGTGACATCTGGCTTTAAAAAAATTCAAAAAGCTAAATCTATTCCAACTGTTTCATCAGGAAATACAACTTTAGTTGCTCCAATTTTTTCCAAAAACCTTTCCTTCAATTTTTTTGTAATAGCTTTTACAAATAATAGTTTTTATTCCTAATTCTTTTTAACATAACCGTGACTAATGCACTTGTTTGCAAACTGCCCTCAATACAAATAAATGCTACCTCAAAAATCATCGCTATTTACCATTTTCTTTAGTGAATTTTCTTCTGTTACATCAAAAGAAACTGCTTCTCCGACGGTACCATCGTCTATTATTTGCTGTATAAGTTCCTCATTTTTGTCGATTACAAGTACAGTTTCATTGTGTCTATAAAGTGTTTTTGCAATACTTCTCCCGAATTTTCCTGCTCCTATAACTAAATATCCTGCCATTTTTCCTCCTCAAAATTATCCTATCAAAAATATTTTCTTGTGGATAGGTATAATGTCCTTTTTTTAAATTTGACTTTGACAATGCCAAAGTGATTGTGAGCGGTCCAACTCTTCCAACGAACATTGTAACAATAAGTATAAATTTTGAAATATCCGAAAGACTTGGTGTCAAATCTCTAGAAAGTCCAACTGTTCCAAATGCTGAATATACTTCAAATGCCAAATCCAGAAAAATTTTTTTATTTCTTTCAAATAAAATTAATAAAAAAATACACAAATTACCGTATAAATAAGTGAAATAAATAATATAGCGATTGCTTTTGCTATAAATTCTCCAGCTAATACTTCTCTTGTCATATTCGACTGCATCCTTATTTTTTTAAGTGTTGCCAAAGTTCCTAAGACTATAAGCCCAAGCGTCGTAGTCTTTATTCCGCCACCAGTTGAGCCTGGAGAAGCGCCGATAAACATTAAAATAATAAATAAAAGTGAAGTTGACCTTTTTAGACCTAAAATTGAAATTGTGTTAAATCCAGCGGTTCTCGTTGATACACTTTGAAAAAAATGATGCTTCTAATTTTTTTGCACAAAAGATAAGTTTCCAATCGTACTTTTATTGGAATATTCCAAGATAAACATCGCAAATGTTCCAGCAATTATCAAAAATGGATATTTTAATGCTCAATTTAGTTGTCAAAGTCAGTCTTTTTCTCCTTTTTCGTAAAAAAACATTGTAGCAATTTAAAAATTGTTGAAAAATCCGATTCCGCCTAGAAATATTAGAAGTGGAATTGTAATATTTATCAAAAAAACTGTTTTTAAATCCGTATAAATTGTCTGAAAATAATGCAAATCCAGCATTGCAAAAATGCTGACACAGAATGGAAAAAGTGAATAATAAACTGCTTTTAAAAAAACTAAACCTTTTTATAAATTCAAAAAAATAAAACAACAGCTCCAATAAATTCAATCAAGATTACAGAAAAAAATAACTTTTTTTCACATATTCTTCAATTTCTAAAAAGTTGTGTCAATGTTTATATCTTCTTGAACTATTTTTTTGGTATAATATCCAATTTTCTTTGAAATCATAATAATTATAACTGATGTGAACGTTATAACCCCAAGTCCTCCAAGCTGTATCAAAATCAAAAATTATAATTTGCCCGAAAGTATTGTAAACACTGCCAATATCAATACTAGAAAGCCCTGTCACACAAATAGCTGAAGTTGCTATAAAAAAATCCATCAATCAACTTTACACTTTTTTTCCATAATTCACAGAAATCGGCAAAGATAATAAAATTCCGCCTAAAACTGTCACTATTACAAATGATAATAATATTGTCATATATGGTGAAAAAAAGATTTATTTTTTTAAAAAAACATTTCATTTCCTCTATTCATTTTTTTCCTTTTTAAATTATTTAATTCTTTAAAATAAATATACCATATTCAATTTTTGTCAATTGTGGAAATTAAGAAAAAAATTTTATAAACATAGATATTTAGTTATGTAAATTTAATTACTCTAATTTTTTTGTCTCAAGGATTAAAAAAAGGTTTGACAAGTTTGATTAATTGTGATAAATTTAAAAAAAGTCATTTGATTTATTTAAGATAAATAATAAAAAAATTATCTAGGCAGTTGTAAAAGTAAAATTGAATAACAGTAGTATTTATAGTCATAAAAGGTTGCCCCTTGTCCAAAAAGTGGAGAAAAAGAAGAAAAATTAAATGTAAAAATACTGTATTTATCGTACTTTTCAGACTTTTACAAATGACTAAATAAAAAAATTATTAGAAAGGAGAGAAATACTAAAAAAATATGGAATTTTATAATTTTAATTATTTAGAAAACCAAAAAAATTTGTAACAGATAAATTTTTTTCTTGTTGTAATAATTTTAGTGATAGCGTTTATATTATTTTGCATTTTGGAAATGGTTTAAAGGAAGCATTTCGCTTAGAGATAAACAGCTTAGTTTACTTGGATTGATGTTTATTTTTCTTATTTGCATTATATCATTATGATAATTATAGAGCGAAAAAAATAACGAAGAAAAAAAGTTTATAAAAAAATTCGGCAAGCGTTATAAAAAAATTATCTGAAAAAAATTTAAAGTTAATGAAAAATGATATTTTTTTATAAATACACCTGAAATAACAGAAGATACCGTTTATAAAATAAAAAGACAAATTTTACCAAATTCACTGGGTAGGAAATAATATCTTGGTTGAACAAATGACAGTGCCTTATGTGGATGAAGTTAAAAACAATTAAAGAATAATAGCATTTAAGATGAAAAAAATATAAAAAGAAAGGAAGATGATGTAATTTTTGGATTTTATAATTCTTGTAGCAATAAAACTTACAATTGGATTTATTGCATTAGTTTTTGTTTATGAATTTAAATGGACGAAGCCAACTGGCACCAACATCAACAGAAGATCAAATAGGTAATTATGTCCTTGGGGGAATTATCGGTGGTGTAATTTATAGTCCAAATATATCAATAATTCAATTTTTTTAATAGTTCTTTTTGATATGGGGACTTTCTAATGACAATAACTGATTTTCTAAAAAAATACAAATAAAGAGCGTAAAAAAATGATAGATGGACAAGTTGTGTACTTAATAAGAGATGGAAAAAAATGCTAACAGAAAAATTTTTGCACAAGCGACACTTTCAATTCCTGATTTCTACACAAAATTGAGAACAAAAGGTGTTATGCAAATATCAGATATAGAAGAAGCTTTTATGGAATCAAATGGACAACTTATCGTTATAAAAAAAGGTGAAGACGGTTATTCAAATTTATTAGTTTCTGAAGGGAATATACAAGAGGATAACTTGAAACATATTGGAAAAAGATGATAATTGGTTGAAGGAAGAGTTGGCGAAATATAACGTTACTGATCTTGGTGAACTTTTTCATTGTTGAATATAGCGGTGATGGAAAAACTTTTTATTGTGAAAAAAATAGAAAAAAATTTTTAAGAGAAAAAAATACTTAAATGGCGATATAGTTTGCTAGTTGAGTATTTTTTTATTTTATTGCTAAAAATTTTAGACACATATAAATATTAATCTAATTTTAAAAAAATTCAGATTGAAAAAAATTATCAGATGTGATATAATATTATTGTAAAAGTAAAAAAATTAATTGAAAAAAAGAATTTACAGAATAAATATTTTATACTATAATAAACATAGTGAAAACTAATCTAAAAATCAGAAACAAAAAGTTGTGACTATTTTTACTCAAATCTTAAATTTATATGATTTTTTTAACGGTTTAATTTTGAATGAGTTTGAGTATGTTAGTAAAAAAAGGATTGAAGGCAATATTTAAAGTAAAAAAATAAAAATAAATTTGAGGAGGCGGAAATAATGGGAAAAAAAGCATTAGTAATTGGAGCTGGAGGAGTATCGAATGTAGTTTGCCATAAATGTGCACAAAATTCAGAAGTATTTAGTTCGATTATGATAGCTAGCCGTACGAAGGCGAAATGTGATGAAATTAAGGAAAGAATTGAAAAAAGTAAGTATGCTGGAAGGATTGAGATTCAGACTGCACAGGTGGATGCTAATAATGTGCCTGAACTGGTGGCACTGATTAATGAATATAAGCCTGACATTGTGATAAATGTAGCTTTGCCGTATCAAGACTTGACAATTATGGATGCTTGTCTGGAGACTAAGACTGATTATTTGGATACAGCAAATTATGAGCCATTGGATACTGCCAAGTTTGAGTATAAATGGCAATGGGCTTATAAGGAAAAATTTGAAAAGGCTGGAATTACGGCTATTTTGGGAAGCGGATTTGATCCAGGTGTTACAGGAGTGTTTTCAGCTTATGCGCAAAAGCATTATTTTGATGAAATAAATTATATTGACATTCTTGATGCGAATGCTGGGGATCACGGTTATCCATTTGCTACAAATTTTAATCCTGAAATTAATATTAGGGAAGTTACTGCTAACGGAAGTTACTGGGAAGATGGAAAATGGGTGGAAACAGAACCTATGGAAATTAAAAGAGTATATAATTTTCCGCAAATTGGTGAAAAAGATATGTATTTATTGCACCATGAAGAATTAGAATCACTTGCTGTAAATATTAAAGGAATTAAAAGAATCAGATTTTTTATGACTTTTGGACAAAGTTACCTAACTCATTTGAAAGTGCTAGAAAATGTTGGAATGACTTCGATTGAACCGATAGAATTTGAAGGAAAACAAATTGTGCCATTACAATTTTTGACGGCAGTATTGCCTGATCCAGCTTCGCTTGGGCCTAGAACAAAAGGTAAAACTAATATCGGAAATATTTTTAGAGGTAAAAAAGATGGGGTTGAAAAAAACTTACTATGTTTATAATGTGTGCGACCATCAAGAATGTTATAAGGAAGTCAGTTCACAAGCGATTTCCTATACAACAGGCGTTCCAGCGATGATTGGGGCTGCAATGGTGCTTACTGGAGAATGGAAAAAACCAGGAGTGTTTAATGTAGAAGAAATGAATCCAGATCCATTTATGGATGCATTAAATAAATTTGGATTGCCTTGGGTTGAAGATTTTAATCCAGTATTAGTTGATTAATTATTTTTGAAAGAGTAAGTTATAGGTAAATTACTGTAAAAAAATAATAGTTGAAGAAACATTATTGTAATATTTAATAATTATTTCTAAATTTTTTTTCTTTATTATTAAAAAGAAAAAAATTTGACTAATTTGATTATATGTGGTAACATTAAAATGAGATAATTAAAATATAAATAAATAAATTGGAGGAATTAAAATGGGATTATTTGATTTATTCAAAAAAAGGTAACAAAAGGTGAAGAAGTTAAAAAAAGAATTTGATGGGAAAAGTAATAGCTCCTATTTCAGGAAATTTAATGCCTTTGTCAGAAGTGCCTGATGAAGTTTTTGCACAAAAAATGATAGGAGATGGAATTGCAATTGAACCAACTGCATCAGGTGTAATGGTTGCACCAGCTTCTGGAAGAATAGAAAAAATATTTGATACTAACCATGCTTTTAGTATTGTAACACCTGCTGGAATCGAAATTTTCGTGCACCTTGGAATGGACACAGTTAAACTTGAAGGAAAAGGATTTGAAAGAATTGCAGAAGAAGGAGCAGTAGTAAAAGCAGGAGATCCAATTGTTAAATATGATTACGACTTCTTAAAAGCAAATGCACAATCAATTATTACACCAGTAATAATTTCAAATAGTGATGACTACAGTTCATTAAACCCAGTTGAATCTGGAAAAAGCAGTAGTTGGAGAAACACTTGTATTGAATGTTGTAAAAATAGTTTTAATCTCAGATTAATAAAAAAATCTCTATTTAAGCAAGAAAAATTCTTACTTATCTAGAGATTTTTTTGTGAATTTATATAATTATTGCTTCCTTTATTTTTTTAAAAATCTTTTTGTCCAGTCGATACTTTTTACAGAAATAAAGAAGATTAATCCTGCCAGTGTATTTGAAAAATAAATTTCCCCAGAAAAATTGAGTAAAGTCCAAGATATTTTTTTGAGTTACCAGGATAAAAAAATGTACCTTAATAGCCATATTCTTAAAATAGACATAATTAAAGGCACTTTTGTTCTTCCAAGTGCTATAAAAAAACTCCTTGTGAGATCATAAAAATGCTAAATCCAATTACCGAATATGTATAAATGTGCAAAAGCCTTGTCGGCAATCTCAATAACTTTTGAAACTTTTTGTAAAAAGTGAGCACAAGAGGCATTGAAATTGGTAAAATTAAGATAATTGTTAAAATAGAAAGTATGACTCCTGTTCTCCAGCCAATTTTGAACACATCTTTAGACTTCTTCACATTCCCAGTTCCCATATTTATGCTAATCATTGAGGAAACTGTAGTTCCGATTGAAGATGGCAAAATAAAGCAGATTGCATTGATGTTAGAGGCAATTCCTTGTGCATTTAAGGCGATTGCGCCGAATTTTTCCATTTCCTTGTTTATAAGGAAAAATCCAAGATACAGGAAGGCATAGTTTAGCATTGCTGGAAAGCCGATATTTAGAAGTCTTTTTATTATAGGCAGTTTCATTGAATAATTTCTTAAATCCAGCTTGACATCTCCACTTTTTAAAAATAAATCGTAAAACATCCAGATTGTAACAACAATATAGGAAAAAAGCGAAGCCATTACTGCACCCTACAATTCCCATTTTTAAAAACATATAGAAAAAAATTGAATTAAAAAAATTATTTTTAAAAATTAACAATAAAAAAATTCTAATAAATGTAACTTCAGGATCGGCTAATCGCATTTTTTTCGATGAATTATAAATTGCAGCTAAAAATACGAAGGGCATTACAAGCGAATAAAGGGCAATGTAAATATAGACATTGTCACGAATTTCAGCGGTTGTATATTTGGAAATTATAAAGGCTGAAAATATACAGACTGGAATTATAAAAAGTCCAATAACAAAGCTGAAAACAAAAATCTGCAGCATCGTTTCCTTTACAGCCAGCATTCTTCCTTTTCCATAAAGCCTTCCAAGCATAACAAGAGTAGCCACTCCAAGCCCTTGCGACAATGCAATCATAATATTCAGCACAGGCTGGCTAAATGTAACAGAACTAGCCACTTCAACGCTTGTAAGCCTATTTAGGAATAAGCTGTCAGAAAGTGGAATAAGTGCCTGAATGATTCCAACCAGCAATGTTGGGATGGATAGGAAAAGCAGAGTATTTATAACTTTTCCGTTTAAGATCATTTCACGGCGTTCTTCATTAGATTGGGTTTTGAATATTGTTTTCATTTTTTTTCCTTTCTCCTTTCTTTAAAAAAATTTATCGTATCTTATTATTATAGCACTTTTTTTGAGAAATTTTTAAAAATATTTTTTTCTTATGATTTTTCTTTGTTTAGTTTGGTTAGTAAAAATTTGAATTCAAATATAGAAAAAAATTTATTTCTTTTGGGAATTTTCTGTTTCTATAACTTGGATTTTGTTTTTTTATATAAAAAAATACTGTTTTTTTATAACAGTAAACAAAAATAAATAAAACTTGACATTTTTTTAAAAAAGTGATATAATAATTATGCAAGATATTTACGGTAAATAAAAAAATAAGTAAAAAAATTATAAAATAAAAAAATTGAAGGAGTAGAATTATGGAAAAAAAGACTTTTTAAAAAATATCTGAAAAGTGAATCAGATTTTTGAAAAAAATTGAGTTAGTAACTGAAAAATATGGAAGAATTAAACATAAGTAAAGTAAATAGAATAAAAAAATAAAAAGAGTATAAAGATTACTATGATGAAAAATATGGGTTCTACAGATTCAGATTTTATAAAAAAACAAAAAAATATCTTGAAATTATTAGTAAACTTGACTGGAAGAGAACTCTAAAAAGAAGAAAAAAATTAATATTTCCAAAATGAGAGAGTTTTTTTAAATAAAAAAACATTATGGAATGGAAAAAAAGTAAAGGAAACAATTTTTAGAAAGTTTAGCATTAAGATATTATATGCGAAAATTCAGGGAAAAAAATGCCTATGATAATATGCTTGGCAGGTTCAGCAGGGATAGGAAAAACTTCAATAGCAGAAGCAGTATCAGAAGCTCTGGGGAGAGAATTTGAAAAGATCTCTATGAGTAGTGTGACGACAGTATTTGAATTAACAGGGCTTACAAAAGGTTATACATCAGCTGCTCCAGGAAGAATTATAAAAAAACTTTAGCAAAGTTTGAAAGTGATAACCCTGTAATTTTACTAGATGAAATTGATAAGATCAATAAAAAAAATTATGATGGAGATATTGAAGGAGTTTTGCTTGAAATACTAGATCCAGACCAAAATAAACGATTTAGAGATGAATATTTAGAAATAGAGTATGATTTATCAAATATTATATTTTTTTAGCCACTGCTAATAATCTAGGCAAGATTTCAGAACCATTAAAAAAAGCAGAATGGAAATTATTCATCTAGAAAGTTATAGTTTGGAGCAAAAGGTTGAAATTGCAAAAAAACATATAATTCCAAGTATAAATAAAAAAATTGCTTCCAAGTTAGTTTTTTTGAAGATGATATTTTGAGATACATAATTGAAAAATTATACAAATGAAGATGGAGTCAGAAAATTAAAGGCAATTTTGATGAAAATTTATGGAAAAAAATTGCTAAAGATGCATTGGAAAAGAAAGAAATTCCTCAAATTTCTCTAGAAAAACATCGATTCATTTATTTGTGCAGATAAAAATCCCTGATGTATCATTAAAGATAAATGCTGATGAAGAAAGTGTAGGAGAAGTAATGGGAATGGCAGTAACTTCTTTTTGAGGAAGAGCTATGCCAATTCAGACAGTTATTGTACCAGGAAATGGCAAGACAAAAATTACAGGAAATCTTTCAGATATTATGAAAGAAGGAATAGATGTAGCTATAACATACATAAGAAGTAAAAAGTAAAGAATTTAATTTGAAAAAAATCCTGATTTTTTTGAAAAAAATGACATACACATACATTTTAGCGAAAAATTCTATTCCAAAAAGATGGACCTTCTGCTGGAATCGCTATTGTAACATCAATACTTTCAGCATTGAATGAAAAAAAGAAATGAAACATAATGTGGCTTTTTACTGGAGAAATCACAATTTTGGGAAAAAGTGCTCCTGTAGGAGGAGTGGCTAGAAAGATAGAAGGAGTCTATAAATCTGGAATAAAAAAAGATTTTTTTTATTCCGAAAGAAAAATGAAAGTAGTATAAATTTAATAAATAAAAACAATATTAAATGATATAGAAATAGAATTTGTGGAAAATTATGAACAAATTTATTCAAAAAAATTTTTTTGCATAGTATAAAAAAAGACTGATAGATAATACTATTCCCTGTTTAAAAAAAGGAAAAAGTTATATTTTAGTTAATTTAAAAATAAATATTGCTAAAATTATTATTTAAATGGGGTTTAGTATAAAATTAATATTTTTAAATTTTTTTGTGTATTAAATTTAGGAAAAATTATTGCAAATAACAGTAAAAAAATTCAATTAAAAAAATAATAAAAATTGACTTCTGTTAAAAATTAATAGTATAATAATTCTGTAATTTAAAAACGGTAATTGAATATAGATAAAAATTCAGGAAAAAAATATGTAATAACTAATAAAAATAAAAAAATATTCTATACTTTTTGGCAGTAAAATATACATAAATTGCAAATTATTGTAGTTAAAAAAACAATTTGAATGGTTGTTTAAATATGAATTAAATTATAGAAAAAAAGGATGTGAAATAATGAAATTGGGAGAGAATGTAGATGTGGTTGCACCGTTAAATGTGAAAAACAGCGGAGAAAGAAACAGGTTATTTACTGTTAAATCCTACTCTTATAACTAACGGCAAGATAACAGGCTTTGAAAATGCAGAAGTGCCAGACAGGTATAAAAGTGGAGAAAATAAGATTGATGATAAATATTTTATTAAAAAAAGGCGATGTATTATTTCAAGCAAAAAGGAAGTAAGATAGAAGTTGTGTATGTAGAAAAAGATTATGAAAAATGTGTTGCCATCAACTCTTTATTTTATTTTGAGAACAAATGAAAAAAATAAATCCAGAATACCTTTGCTGGTTATTAAAAAAACAGAATTGCTTTTTATTATATTTTTGAAAAAAATTTAGAAGAATAAGTATTGTTAGAGCCATAAATAAAAAGTTATCTTGTTGAATTAGATATTGAATTGCCAGAAAGGGAAGAACAAGATAGGATGGTTGAAATAATAAAAAAAGTTTTGAAGAAGAAGAAGATATGACCTTGCAATATTTAAAAAAACTAAAAAAACAATATATTGAAGAAAGTATAATTTCTAAAAATGGGGTGAAAAATAAATGAAGAGTGATTTGTTTGATATTTTTGAAAAAAATAGGACGTTTTTCGAAGAGGACGTTTTAGAGAGAGTGATAATGTAATAGAAATTCTTAAAGCTTGTCTTTTTTTCATATGTAGTTTGTATAAGTAAAGTGGTTTTTTTGAAGAGATAGAAAAATTTAAGAGATGATAATTATTTATTTTTTTAGAATATTTAAAACAAAAATGGATTTGAGTATGATTTGGAAAAAAAGTTATTCAGAAAAATATGAAAAATATTATCTGAGAAGATAGAATTATTTAAGGGATCTTATAATTTTATATTTCAAACTAAAGAATCTGAAGAGATTTTTAAATAGTTTGAGGAATATGGAATTAGATTTAAAGCTTGATATTTTAAGAGGGAAATATGTAAAAAAATTACACAAAAATTTTTATAAGTAAAGTGATAAATTTACCTATTATACGAGAAGAAACAGGTGATTTTTTTATTAGAAATATTTAATGAAAAAAATAATAAAATTTTTATATAATGTTGAATTTTTTTATATTTAATCACTTTGGGGATGTGGTAATTCACGAAAAATGAAAAAAAGAGAAATTTTAAAAAAATACTTTTTTTCAATGACTAATTCTAATAATGGTAAAAATAGTAATGAGTTTAGGAGCTGGAAGATTTCAAAGCAAGGGAGATGATTTTAAAATTATTTAATGAAAAATGATAAGATAATAGTGGATAGAAACTCTTTTAGTTATTTACCTTTAGAAGTAAGAAAAGAAGCGGTTAGAAATAATTGGATAGAAACGATAATAACTATACCTTATGGCGACTGGATACCTTCTTTGGAAACGGTTATATTAAATAAAAAAAGAGAATCAAAAAAAGATAATATTTTGTTTATTAGAACGGAAACTTTTTTTGAAAGAAATAATAAAGATAAAAACCAGAAAATTATGAGAGATTACTAGAAATATTTAAAGAAAGGAAAAGAAATTAATGGAATCTCAAAAAGTTGTACCGAATGAAAAGATATTACTTGAAAAAAATGTAGGTTATCTATTTTTAAGTTATGTTTATAAAACAAAAAGAAAAAGGTAGATTTAAAAAGAATTGGAATACAATAAAAAAGGAACTTAGCAATAAAATGGAGAGAAAAAAGGAAAGAGTGTGACAGTTTAATAGAAGAATATTTATTAAAAAAATAATAAAAAAACATAAAAATTGTATATTAAAAATTCTGGGAGGTGTCTTACGGATAAAGTTAAGATAGGTGTATTATCAAGTGGAGTTCAACAAAAAGATCTAAAAATAATATAAAAAAATTTTTTTAAAGGTGTTTACAAATCAAGAAAAAAATTTAGTATAATGTAAAAACAAGATAGAGGTGCGGTTTTTAAGAGTAGATTTATGGAGAAGGTCAATTCGATGAAATAACTTGAAAGGGGAAATCGCCGAAGTACAAAGAGTGACGAACTTTGCTACTGGGTCTATGGAGAATATCTATAGGGACTGTCATTATAATGTGTAATGGTGAGCTGTCAGATATATAAATGTGATTTTGATTTTAGATTATATAATTTTATATGCTGATGTTCGTTGTCAGCATTTTTTATTTGTAGAAAAAATTTACAGAAGAAATTTTTAGGAAAGGAAAATTTGTGAAAATATGAAATTATTTGGAACGGCAAAAATTAATGAAAAAGGGAATTTATCAATAGGAGGAGTTGATACAATTGAGTTGGCAAAAGAGTTTAAAACGCCACTTTATGTAATGGATCAGGAATTGATTGAAACAACTATTGATAAAATGAAAGAGGCTTTTCAGTCGACAAGATTTAAAACGAGAATAGCTTATGCAGGGAAAGCATTTTTGACAACTGGGATGATTAAATTGGTTGAATCTAAAGGATTGGATTTAGATGTTGTGTCTGGTGGAGAATTGTATACGGCACATAAAGCAGGATTTCCGATGAAAAGAGTGCATTTGCATGGGAATAATAAATTGGTGAATGAGATTGAAATGGCTGTTGAATATGGGATTGATACGATTGTTGTAGATAATGAAGATGAAATTGCTAAGATTGAAAAAGTTTGTAAGGAAAAAGGTAAGAAACAAGCGGTTTTAGTGAGAATTGATCCAGGAATTGAAGCACATACGCATCACTATATAAAAACTTCAGGACTTACATCAAAATTTGGGATTTCACTTTTCCAAGAAAATTTGATTGATATTGTAAAAAGATTGAATGATAGTCCATATATTGAATTTAAAGGGTTCCATACGCATATTGGTTCGCAAATATTCCAATCTGCATTCTTTATTTTTGCGTTAGATGAAATTTTCAAATATTTGGATAGATTGAAAAAAGAATTGGGAATTGTAGTTCACACAGTAAATATGGGTGGAGGATTTGGAGTTTATTACAAAAAAATGGAGATGATCCTAAGCCAATTGAAGAAGTGCTTAGTGAGATTATAACTTACACTGAAGCAATGGAAATTAAATATCAAATTGGATTTAAAGAACTTTGTATTGAGCCAGGAAGAAGTATTGTTGGAAATGCGGGAACTACTTTGTATGAAGTTGGTGGAATTAAAGAAACTGTTGGTGGAAAAACTTATGTGTTTATTGATGGAGGAATGTCAGATAATATAAGAACTGCACTTTATCAAGCTGAATATGAGGCTGGTGTTGTTAATAAAATGGAAGATACTGACACAAGAGATGTTACATTAGCTGGGAAATTGTGTGAATCGGGAGATATTATTATTCAAAATGGTAAATTGCCAAAATCGACTAAAGTTGGGGATATAGTTGCAGTTGGTACGACAGGAGCTTATTGTTATACAATGTCAAGCCACTACAACAGAATGGTTACGCCAGGAGTTGTATTTGTAAAAGATGGTAAAGCAAAAGTTGCTGTTAGAAGAGAATCTTATGAAGATTTATTGAGAAATGATGAAATTTTTGAATTATAATTTTGTTTCTTTTTGTAATGAAAATTTGTAATGATAAAAAGAAAAGACAGATTGAAAGGATAGAGGTGCATTTATTGTGATTATTGTACATAAATATGGTGGAACTTCGGTTGCCACAACTGAAAAAATTATGAATATTGCTAAATATTTAGGTAGCGTAAAGGATTCAGGAAATGATGTAGTTGTAGTAGTTTCGGCTATGGGGAAAACAACTGATGCATTGATTAAATTAGCTCATGAAATTACTGAAAATCCAGATTCTAGGGAAATGGATAGATTGATGTCGACTGGAGAGCAACAAACAATTTCGCTTTTAAGTATTGCGTTGAAAACATTAGGATATGAAGCGATTTCATTGACAGGGGCTCAAGCAGGAATAAGAACGAGTGGACATTATATGAAAAATAAAATAGATGATATAAATGGTGATGTTATAAAAGGTCACTTGAATGAAGGAAAGATTGTTGTTGTAGCTGGATTCCAAGGAGTTAATAAAGATGGAGATGTAACTACTTTGGGGCGTGGAGGTTCTGATACTTCTGCAGTTGCACTTGCGGCAGCTTTGGGAGGAAAATGTGAGATTTATACGGATGTTGATGGAATTTATTCAATTGATCCGAGAGTGTATAGCGATGCGAAAAAATTGCCATATATTTCTTATGATGAAATGATGGAATTGGCTTATTTAGGGGCTGGAGTAATGGAGCCTAGAGCTGTTGAACTTGGTGGGAAATATGGAGTAGAAATCTATGTTGGAAAATCACTTGGTGAAAAAAATGGAACGATTATAACTTCAATTCAAAAAATAAAGGAGATTAAAGAAATGGAAGAAAAAGTAATAACTGGAGTGTCGATAAATGAAAATATATTAATGGTAAACGTGGAAGAAATTCCTACAAATGCACAAAATGTATATGAGATTTTTGAAAAAGCTGAAGCAAATGGAATAAATATTGATATGATAAGTCAAAATGATGTAACTAGCCATCACGGAAGTTTTGCATTTACTTGTCCAAAAACTGATATAGCAGACACTTGAAAAATTGGTAAAGAAATAGAAGCTAAATTTTTCAAAAGACATCATTTATAATAAACCAATATGTTACAAAAGTTTCAATTGTAGGAATTGGATTAATTAGTAATGTTGGTGTAGCTGCAAAAAAATGTTTAAAAATCTTATCTGAAAAATGATATAAGTTTTTCACCAAATTTCGACTTCAGAAATTAGCATTTCGTTGGTTGTGGATGAAGTTATGGGTAAAAAAAGTTGCAGAATTATTTGCTAGAGAATTTGATATAAAAAAATTATTGGACTTATTCGGAAACTAAGTGCATTTAGAATTTGATAAAAATAAATATTCTGAAGCAAGGATTCTTGAACTCTTATGGAAAAAAATTTAGTTGTCGAGCAGGTCTACTGAAATATCTTTTTACAGGATTGGGATTTAATATAAAAAGGGAATTTTTATGGAAACGGTTTTAATAACAGGAGCAAGCAGTGGAATTGGCTATGAACTTGCTAAAAATTTATGCAAAAAAACAGGGCATAATCTGGTTGTTGTGGCACGAAATAAAGATAAGCTGGAAATTTTAAAAAAGAGATTTTTTTGAGGAAATTTCTAAAAAAATATCAAAAATAACTGTAATTGAAAAATGATTTGTCCTTGGAAAAATGCGGCTGAAAAGGGCTTTATAATCAAGTGAAATCTGAAAAAAATTGAAAAATAAATGTACTCGTGAATAATGCTGGAGTTGGGATTTATGGGAAATTTTCTGAATTTGATGAAGAAACAATGAAAAGAAATGATGCGATGATAAACTTGAATATAAAGGCAGTTGTAGAATTGACAAGACTGTTTTTAAATGATATGCTAAAGGGTGGAAATGGCGGGATATTAAATGTGTCTTCAATTGCAGCTTTTTATGCCAGGGACCTTTTAATGAGTACGTATTATGCAAGTAAAAGCCTTTGTGCAGTCGTTTACGGAAGCAGTTAGGGAAGAAGTGAGAAATGATGTTCGAGGAAAAAATATTAGAATATCGGCACTTTGTCCTGGACCGACAGATACTGGCTTTGAGAAGAGCAGCAATTTGGAGGAAAGTTCGCTGTTTGAGAGATTGAAAGTTATGACTGCGAAGAAAGTGGCTGAAATTGGGTATAAAGAGTTTCAGAAGGGAAAAGTGGTTATAATTCCTGGAATTTTCAATAGGATTGCAGTTTTTGGGACTAGATTCCTATCAAGAAAAATTTGTTGTAAAAAAACGGCTGGAAAGTTGCAGGAGAAGAAAAATAAAAATTAATGGAGGTTTGAAATGTTAAAATTTGAGAAATATCAGGGTGCAGGGAATGATTTTGTTATTGTTAGCGAAAAAGAGCTGATTGAAAAGGGAATACCTGAATATGGAGAGTTTGCAAGCCAAGTTTGCAATAGACATTTTGGAATAGGTGCAGATGGACTGATTATTTTTAAAATATGTGGCAAGTATGCCGTTTATGTTTTTTTCTTTAATGCAGATGGAAGTCAAGGGCCTATGTGTGGAAAATGGAATAAGATGTTTTTTTCACATTATCTTGTAAATAATCATTTAGTCGATGGAAATGAATTTGTTGTGAAGACAGTTCCTGGAGATTTGACAATAAGGGTGAATTATGATGAGGAAAAAGGATGATTTTTTTCTGCAAGAGTAAATATGGGAAAACCTATTTTTAACATAAAAAAGAATTGATAAATACAGAAAAAGAGCAGTTTTTGCGAGAAAAAATAAACATTGATGGAAAAGAAATTGAAATTTCGTATATCTTTATGGGAACTGACCATTCTGTAATATTTGTAAATGACTTTAGTGATTATGATATTGATGAAATTGGGAAAAAATTGAAAATTATACTGATTTATTTCCCTAAAAAAAGTTAATGTAAATTTTGTGAAAGTGTATGACAGAAAGCGAATGGAAGTAATTACTTGGGAACGTGGAGCAGGAAGAACATTGGCTTGCGGAACAGGTGCAACAGCTTCAGCAGTGCTTGCTAGAACTTTTGGTTTTGTAGATAATAAGGTAAATGTAAAAAGTACCTGGCGGACAGCTTGTTATTGAATATGAAGGTGGAGAAAATAACGCTTTTTATGACTGGGCCCTAGTGAAAAAAATTGCTGAAGGATTGTATAAATTTCAAAGATAATTTTTTTAAATTTAGTATTAATTAAAAATTTTTGAAAAAAATAAAAAGAATATAAAATTAAAGTAAAAATTAAGGAAAGAAGGAAAAAAATGAAATTTGAAGGATCTTACGTAGCTTTAATTACGCCGTTTAAAAAAATAATGGAACGGAATTAGATGAAGATAAATTGAGAGAACTGGTAAATTATCACATTGAAAATGGAACAGCTGGAATTGTGCCTTGTGGAACAACTGGAGAAGCTCCAACACTAACATTTGCGGAACATGAAAAAGTGATAAAAAAATAGTTGTAGAAGAAGTGAAGGGAAGAATACAAGTAATTGCAGGAGCAGGTTCAAATAATACAGCAAGAGCAGTAGAATTGACAAAATATGCAAAAGAGCTGGGAGCAGATGCGGCATTAAGTACTTGTCCATATTATAACAAACCTAGCCAAAGAGGACTTTACGAACATTATAAAACAATTGCAAAAGAGGCAAAATTTCCCGTAATGCTTTATAATGTGCCAGGAAGAACAGGAACAAACATTGAAGCGGAAACTATTGCAAAATTGGCTGAACTGCCTGAAATTGTGGCTGTAAAGGAAGCAACAGGAAGTTTGGAACAAATGATAAAAATCCAAGATTTATGTGGAGATAAAATTGAAATCTTGTCAGGAGAAGATCATCTAATCTTGCCAATGCTTTCGATTGGAGCAAAAAGGAGTAGTTTCAGTAGTTGCTAATATAATGCCACAGGAAATGAGCGACTTGATTAGTTCATTCTTAAACAAAAATTTTGATAAGGCATTTGAACTTCATACGAAATTATACGATGTAAGCAGAAATATGTTTGTTGAAGGAAATCCTGTAACTGTAAAGGCAGCTATGAAAATACTTGGAAAATTGGATAATGATATAGTGCGATTGCCATTGGTTGCAGCTGAAGCGGATACCTACGGGAAATTAACTAAAGTATTTAAGGAAAAAGGGATTTTTAATTTTTATTTACTGGAAAAATTTTGAATTATGAAAAAGAGCTGGAGTAAAATCCAGTTTTTATTAATATTTGCTTTTTTTCTGCTAAACTTTAAAAAAAGATAGACAAAGAAAAATTAAAGGAAATAGTCGCAAATATGACACATTAAATTGATAAAAATTAATTTAACAAAAAAATAAATTGGAGGAAAACAATGATAAAGAAAAATTATGATAGGATTATTAGGAATTGCAAGTTTGTCTTTTTGCAGGGAATATTAAAAAATGTGGAAGCGATAACAGAAGTGTTTGGAGATGGAGAAAATTTATCGGCAGTTGTGCTAACATATGACAAAAGAAATTACTGGGAATTCAGTTTCTGTTTCAGATTATAAAGTAGAAGGCAGAGAAATTGAAAAAGCATATGTAAGTAAGCAGAATGAAAAATGGAGAAAAAAATCAAAAAAATGGGAAAATATGTAATTTTTGGAATTGAAAAAGACTACCGATGGTAGCTCAGGCAAGTGACCACTCTAAAGAAGAAATGGAAAAGAAAAAAGCAACAGGACAAAAAAAGGACCAACGTTGGGTGGGAAAGGTGATGCAAAACCTTTAAAAACAATTACAGCGGAAGTAACTCAAACAGGAAGTGTAAAAAACTGCAAATGGAAAAGTTTACAATTCTGAGGAAAAACAAGTTTCAACAAAAACAAGACAATTAATAATAGAAGATTTCAAGCAATTTGTATTTACTGGAAAAAGATGGGAAGACTTTGAAATATAATTTGTATATGCCTAAAAATTATGATCGATCTAAAAAATATCCGATGGTAGTATTTATGCATGATGCAGGAGCTGTATCTTCTGAAACTAAGTACACACTAAGTCAAGGAAATGGTGTTACAGTTTGGGCAAGTCCTGAATGGCAGAAAAACCATCCTAGTTTTGTATTAGCACCGCAATATGAAGTAGTAACGGTAAATGATAATTATGAATATGGACCTGAACTGGACAGAACGGTTGAATTGATAAACAGTCTAACTGAAAAATATTCAATAGATAAAGACAGAATTTACAATACAGGACAATCAATGGGTGGAATGTCTTCTATTTCATTAGATTCAAGATATCCTGATTTATTTGGCGGTTCGTATATTGTTGCGAGTAAATGGGACGTAAATGTAACAGAACCAATGAAAAATCAAAATATATGGTTTGTTGCGTCAGAAGGAGATCCCGGAGCTTATCCAAGTTTGACTGAAATATCAGATTATTTGGAAAAAAATGGTGCAAAAGTTCAAAGAATGACAGTTGATGCTGAACAAAATCAAGATGAAGTAAATAAAGAAGTTCAAAGTAAAATAGAAAATGGATACAATATTTATTACACGGTTTACAAAAATGGAAATCATCGTTATACCTGGCAGCATGCATATGATATGAAGCCTGCTATGGAATGGCTGTTCAGACAGAAAAGAAATTCTTCAAGAGTGAAATAATGCTAAATCCATTTGAAAAAAATAGAAATTATATTTTACAGTTTCTGACAAGGAGTCTTAATTCCTTGTAGAAGATATATCAAATTTATTGTTTTAATAATAGGATAAAGTGAGAATACATTAGACCTGTTCGATAATTATACAAACTTAGAATTTAATAAAAATAAATATCTTGAAGCAAGGGGTCTTGACCCTTTGAGTAACAGAAGGTATACCAATTATATTATTTTTAATGGGAAATAGTATAACGCAAAAAGAAAAATTTAAAAAAATATCAAAAATGATTATCTGAAATTATAGGGGTACAATATTGTTAATAGGGAAATATTTTTTTAAATAATTTAAATTTGTATTTGAGAGGAATGAATAGAGATGATACACACAACGAGAGAGCTGGAAGAGATACAGAAAAATTTTATTGAGATGGAAGTGAAAAGTTTTGCAAGGGAAGTTATCGAATTTATCGATGAAAGTCCAAGTACTTATCACGTTGTGAAAAACTGTTCGGATATTTTGGATGAAAATGGGTTTGAAAGAATTATGCCACGTGAAAAATGGGAAATTAAAAAGGGGGGAAAGTATTTTTTAAAAAAATCTAGTTCCACTATAATTGCCTTTACGGTTGGAGAGGATTTTGATGTGAAAAATGGATTTAAAATATTTGGGGCACATACAGATTCTCCTTGTTTTAGAATAAAGCCTAGTCCTGAAATAGTCACAGAAAATGTAGTGAGATTGAATACGGAAGTTTATGGAGGGCCTATTTTAAGCACTTGGTTTGATAGACCGCTTTCTATTGCTGGACGTGTTATTGTGAAGGGGGAAAATTCATTTTTTCCAAGAACTGTGAAAATTAAGATAGATGAGCCACTTTTGACAATACCAAATCTGGCAATTCATCAAAACAGGGAAGTAAATAATGGTGTAAAAATTGATAAGCAGAATGATGTTTTGCCTGTAATTTCACTTATTAACAAAAATTTTGAAAGGGAAGGTTATCTTGAAAGAGTTATTTTAGAGAAAACTGGAATAAAAAAGGAAGATATAATTGATTTTGACTTGTATTTGTATGCGACTGAAAAAGGATGTCTTTTGGGGGCAAATGAAGAATTTATGTCATCACCAAAAATTGATAATCTTGCTTCTGTTTATACAGGGCTGATTGGACTTTTGGAAGCCGAAGAAAATCAGGATAGAATTAATATTTTTGTGGCGTTTGATAATGAAGAAATAGGAAGTGCTACAAAGCAAGGGGCAGATTCTAATTATTTGTTAAATACGCTGGAAAGAATTTCGCTGGCTCTTGGGCTTAGCCGAGGGAATTTTTTGCAAATGCTGGAAAGTTCATATATTTTATCAGCTGATGCGGCACATGCGGCACATCCTGCACATTTAGGCAAAACAGATCCTACAAATCGTGGGAAAATAAACGAAGGGATTTCTATAAAAATAAGTGCAAAGCAAAAATATACTTCTGACGGATATTCGATTGCAGTAATTAAACAGCTTATTGAAGGCACTGAAATACAAATTCAGCCATTTGTAAATGAATCAAATGAACTTGGTGGAAGCACGATTGGTCCGATTTCATCGACGCATCTGGATATAGATGGAGTGGATCTGGGAGTTCCGATGCTTGCAATGCATTCGGTAAAGGGAATTATGTGGAATTTTTTTGATGTGTTTTTATTTAAAGGAATTGGCAAAGGAATTTTTCAAAAAGAGTAGGATATGTCATTTTTAAGGAGATAGTCAGAATCTGGCTGTCTTTTTTGTATTCAGTTATTTAAAAATATCTAAATTTGTAATATTATGATATTTGTGATAAAATAAAAATAAATGATTTAGAAAGGTAGTAGGTAAAATGAAAGTTTATTTGGAATTATTCTGGATTTTTCTTTAAAATTGGAGTCTTCACTCTTGGTGGTGGATATGCTATGGTTCCGCTTATTCAAGATGAGATTGTGGCTAAGAAAAATTGGATTGAAGAAGAGGAATTTATAAAGCTTTTGGCTCTTGCACAGTCTTCGCCAGGAGCGTTGGCAGTAAATATATCAGTTTTTGTGGGATATAAAATAAAAAAGATGTTAGGCGTGGCAGTTACAGTTATAGCTTCGACGTTACCGTCATTTATAATAATTCTCCTTATAGCTTCATTGTTTAGCAATATACAGGATAATGTTTATGTGATAAAGGCTTTTAAAGCTATAAGACCAATGGTAGTTGCATTAATTGCAGCGAGTGTTTATACAATTGGAAAGTCGGCTAAAATTAATCGTAAGACATTGTGGATTGTGCTTTTAGTAGCGGTAATGGTTGCATTTTTGAAATTTCCGCCTATTGCGATGATTGTTTTAGGTGCTGTTTTAGGTAATGTTTGGATGATTTGGAGGAAAAATAAATGATGTTATTGATACTATTATTTTCTATATTTTTTAAGATAGGATTATTCAGTTTTGGTGGAGGATATGCGATTTTACCGCTTATTCAGGCTGATGTTGTAGATTTTCATAAATGGGTAAATGTACAGCAGTTTACAGACATTGTAGCAATTTCTCAAGTTACTCCAGGTCCAATTTCACTAAATTCGGCAACTTATGTTGGATATTTAGTTGGGAACAAAGCAGGAATTTGGCACGGAGTTCTGACTGGAACAGTTGCAACAATAGGGCTGATTCTTCCGTCAGTTATTGTAATGTCCTTTTTCAGTAAATTTTTATTTAAAAGTTTCAAGATAATAAATATATAGACAATGCATTTGCTGGTTTAAAAATTGTTGTTGTTGGACTAATTTTGGCGGCTGCAATGCTATTGATCGATAAAAATAATTTCATTGACTGGAAAAGTGTTGTGATATTTGTTGTGTCAATGGCACTTGTGCTAAAGTGGAAGATGAGTCCAATATTGCTGACAGTAATTATGGCTATTGTGGAATTATAATTTATTAAAATTTTTTTGTTAAAGTAAAAACAAGTTATTGAATTAAAAATTAAAAAGTTTAGTAAAGAAGTAATAATAGAAATAGAAAGAAGGAAATTATGATATATATATTATTGCAATATTAATATTAATTCTGGTGTTTAGTTGCGGGATAAAGGAACAAGGAATTCCAAAAATAATGTAACTGTGGAAAAATAAAATGAATGATAAAATTAAGGAATTGACAGAAAAAGGCTAAAAGGGGATGATGGAGGCGCAGGCGGAACTTGGGAAATATATCTTCAGGAGATGGAATTAAGGCAGATTATAAAAAAATCTATGGAATGGAGTAAAAAGTAGCTGAAAAATAAGAATTATCGCGCAATGAGAAATATTGGAATTCTTTATTTGGAAGGCTTGGGGGTAAAAAAGATTATAAAAAGGCATTTGCATCATTTTCAAGTTCTGTTGATGGCGGAGATGCCCAAGGGCCTAGATATTTGGGAATAATGTCTGAAAATGGGCTTGGAGTGAAAGCCTGGATGATGCAGAATTTTATTATGAAATTGGGGATAGCAGCGGAGATTTAGTTTCAAGTTATAAACTTGGAAAACTTTATGAAAAAAAGTTGGAGATTATGCAAAATCAATAGAGTTTTATAAAAAAAGCCGAAGGCAGAATGGATAAGACTACGGCTACAATGTATGAAGCGCTTGGAGATCTGTATGCAGATGGAAAAGGGTGTAGAAAAAAAGTACGAAGGAAGCTAAGGAATATTATGAAAAGGCTGTAAAATCTGGAAGTCAAGAGGCGACAAATAAATTGGCTAAATTGAAATAATGTTTGAAATTCCCATTTTGTTTGACTTTTCTAATCTTAATTTTAAAAAGAATTGAAAAATTTATGAATAATGTTATTTACTAAAATCATTATTTGTGATAAAAATAAGTTAAGAAATTTAAATATATTTATGCAATTCTATAATTTTTATTTTAATTAAATCTAAATTCTATAGTTTTAAAAAAATTTTAATTATTAATTTTTATAATTTTAAATACTTCATAAATTATAACTACAATATTCATCCCAGAGATAACCTAAAATTATAAATTCTCCAAATTATAGATTTTTATTAGATTTTTAGATAATTTTTGAAATTTTTATAAAATTAAGAAAAAGAAAGGAGATGCTACATTAACAGACTATTTAATTAAGAAAAAACTGGCATTTTTAATTAAAAAGTAGATATGGTAGCAATGGGAAATAATGTTGAAAACATTGATTTTTAGAGATAAGATACAACGAAAATAATGAACAGCTTCTTAAAAGAAAAATTTAGGAAAAAATAAAAATAATCCAGATGATGTGGAAGTATTAAAAACATTGGCTTCTATTTATCATGCACTAAGGGAAAATGACAAGGCAATTGAAATTTATGAAAAATTAACAAAGTTGCAGCCAAATGAAATTGAAATACGAGCTTTTTTGGGTTATTTGTACTATGAAAATGAAGAGCTTGACAAGGCTGAAGAAAACTTTAACAGGGCACTTGATGTAAGTACAACGGATGAGCCGTTTATTTTGTTCCTTTTGGGAAATATTTATTCAAGAAAGGGTAAAATATCGGAGGCGGTTGACTGTTATGACCTTGCGATATTCCTTGATTTTGATATGTATATTGCACATATTGACTTTGCTAGAAAGTATGAGCACATGGGGCGGCATAAAAAGGCTTTGGAAGAATATAAAGTGACATTTAGAATTGATTCACGAGATGAAGGGCTTATTGATACATTATATAGAAGATAAATACGGAAATATAATCAAGGAAGAAAATAAAAATTAAATCTTAAAGCTACAAATGCAGAAGTTATTTAGTATTAAATAAATAATTTAGATATGTTTGGCAATTTAATATTTTATTTTTACAAGAAATTTTCCCCTTTTGTTATATAATGATTATTTAATTATATTTGCAGTCATCAAACAGGTCATTAGATAAAATAGTAAAAATTGAATATGTAGCCAGTAAAACATATAAAAATTAGTTTGGGAATTTAAGTGAATAAGAAATGAAATCTTTAGTATAAAAGTTGTCTTAAAAATAAGGAGTGAAATTCTTATCTATGACAGCTTTTTATTATTTTTAGCTTAAAATTGAAAATATAAAAATTTAATTTATTATTAAAAAGTATAAATTATTGTAAGGAGAAGGAAAGTGGTAAATTTAGTATGTGAAGCAATACTTCCAGATTGTCCAATGAAGGATATGGAGGAAATTGAAAAAATATAGTGACAACTTATAAAAAAGTATCTGGTCAAAATTCTTGAAGGCAATCAGTGATTTTTGATATGATCCAAGATGAGGGATAAAATTGCGATTGGTGTTTCTGGAGGGAAGGACAGTTTACTTTTGGTAAAAATTATTTCAGGAATTAAAAAAAGACAGGCGGAAAAATTTTTGAATTTAAGGCAGTTAGTCTGAATCCGGGATTTAGAAATTCTGATTTAGATAATTTTTAAAAATAATTTGGATAAGTTAAATATTGACTGTGATATTATTGATACAAATATTTGGGAAATTGCAAATGAAAAAGGCTAAAGATTATCCATGCTTTTTGTGCGCTAAAAATGCGACGATGGAATTTTGTATACGCAAGTGGAAGAACTTGGATTTAATAAACTGACGCTTGGGGCATCATTTTGATGACGTAATTGAAACGACTCTTATAAATATGCTTTTATGCTGGGACAATGAAAACAATGACTCAAAAGTTCCTTCAACTTCTGGAAAATTAGAATTGATTCGTCCGTTAATTTATGTAAAAGGAAGCTGATATAATTGATTATACAAAAACAAACGGGATTCGTGCAATGAACTGCGGATGTACAATTGAAGCCGGAAAAACTTCAAGCAAACGTAGGGAAGTGAAAAATCTGCTGAGCTGAACTTGAAGAAAAAGAATCCAGGAGTAAAAGCAAAGTGTGTTCAATTCAATGAGAAATATAAATTTGGATTATGTTTTTGGATATACAGGCGGTAATGTAAATAAAGATAAATAAATGTTAGAACAGTTATTAGCTGTTCTTAATTTTTTTATAAAAATAAATATCTTGAAGCAAAGGTCTTACCTTTTGTAGAAGTAAAAATTTAGGTTATCAAACGTAATCTAATAGCAAAATTTTAGAGATGTTAAATCTTAACGTTAAATAGAAGTTTAGAAATATTTAAAAATTTTAAAAATAAAAATGTATATATACGAAAAATAATAGGATATAATAAAGTTGAAGTTATAAAAACAGAAAATAAACAAATATTTAGGAGAGGTGCATTTATGAAAAAGATTTTGAGCAAAAATGGTGGCATAAATCGGTGGTGTACCAGATTTATCCAAAGAGTTTTAAAGATACGACTGGGACTGGTCAAGGAGATATAAAAGGAATTACGCAAAAATTAGATTATTTGAAGAAACTTGGAGTGGAAGTTTTGTGGCTAACACCGATGTATAAATCGCCTCAAAATGATAACGGATACGATATTAGTGATTATTACAATATTGATGAGAGTTATGGGACAATGGAAGATTTTGAGGAAATGTTGAACGAAGCTCACAAAAGAGGATTGAAAATAGTGATGGATATTGTTATAAATCATTCTTCGACTGAAAATGAATGGTTTAAAAAATCTGAAGCTAGAGATCCAGAATTCGAAGATTTTTACATTTGGAAAGATCCAGTTGATGGTAAAGAACCTACAAACTGGGAATCAAAATTCGGTGGAAATGCTTGGCAATGGAGTGAAAAGAGAGGACAGTATTATTTACATCTATTCGATGTTACTCAAGCTGACTTGAATTGGGAAAAATGAAAAATGTTAGATTGTATGAAATGATTAGATATTGGTTAAATAAAAGGGTAGATGGATTCAGATTTGATGTAATTAACTTGATTTCAAAGATCAAAGATTCTTGGATGATGATGGAACTGATACTAGATTTGTGCCTGATGGAAGAAGATATTACACAGATGGACCTAGAATTCATGAGTTCTTGAAAGAATTACATAAAGAGGCATTTGGAGAAAGTGATTTATTGACAGTTGGAGAAATGTCATCTACTGCCATTGAAAATTGTATAAAATACTCAAATCCTGATGAAAAAGAACTTGCTATGACATTTTCATTCCATCATTTAAAAGTTGATTATCCAAATGGTGAAAAATGGGTAAAAAGCACCGTTTGATTTTGTGCAATTGAAGAAAATATTATCTAAATGGCAAATTGGAATGTATGAAGGAAATGGGTGGAATGCAACTTTCTGGAATAATCACGATCAGCCAAGAGCATTGTCAAGATTTGGAAATGATAAAGAATATCACGATGAGTCAGCAAAAATGTTAGCGACAGTTCTTCACGGATTACAAGGAACACCTTATGTTTATCAAGGAGAAAGAAATTTGGAATGACAAATCCATATTTTAATAAAAATTGAAAATATCGTGATGTTGAATCGACTAACATCTATAAAATTTTGTTGGATAGAGGATGTTCTGAAGAAGAAGCTATTGAAATTTTAATGCAAAAATCAAGAGATAACTCAAGAACGCCTGTTCAATGGGATGACTCTAAAAATGCAGGATTTACGGAAGGAACACCTTGGATTTCAGTTCCAGAAAATTACAAAAGAAATTAATGTGAAAAAGCATTGGAAGATCCAAATTCTGTATTCTATCATTATCAAAATTTGATTAAATTGAGAAGAAATGAAGAATTGTTGATAACTGGAAGATATGAAGATTTTGACATTGAAAATGAAAAGGTTTATGCTTATAAGAGAGTTGGAGAAAAATGCTGAATTAATAGTAATTTCTAATTTCTATGGTGAAACTTGCGAATTTGATGTTAAAGGATTGGATTTAGAAAATGCGTCAATTTTATTGTCAAATTACATTGAAAGGGACCTAAAATTTCAAATGATAAAAATTATTTTAAAACCTTATGAAAGTATTATTTTTAAAAATAGTTAAATATTGAAAATATAAATTTACCGTTGAATAGGATTTTTAATTTAAAAACTTATTTGGCGGTATTTTAAATAAAAAGCAGGAAAAAAGGAAAGGAAACTGAGATGAAAACAAGAAATTATATGCGTTGGAACAGAATTGCTGGTTGGAGATATTGTAAATACAAATGCGCAATATATTTCAGCAAAGTTTACAAATATCAGGATTGATTTGTATTATCAAACTACTGTTGGAGATAATTACGGAAGGCTTAAGGGAATGTTTGGAAAATGCTTTTAAAAGGGTTGATCTGGTAATTACTACTGGAGGGCTTGGGCCTACGGTTGATGATATTACGAAGGAAGTTGTGGCTGATTATTTTGGGGAAGAGCTGGAAGTTATTGAGAGATATTATGATTTGATTGTGAAAAGATATAATGAGAGAGGTTTTGGAGAAGTGGCTTCTGGCGGAAGAAAGGAGGCTTCAATTTTAAAAAAATTCAAAAATTATTAGAAAATGAAGTTGGACTTGCACCTGGATTTTTATGAAAAAGGATAATAAAAATAATAGTTTTGCCAGGACCTCCAAGAGAAATGACATGGATAGTTTGACAATCAAGTTTTTGCCACTTTTGAAGCAATATTCAAATGATGTTTTATTAATGAAGACTCTTGAAATAAAGGGAGTTCCAGAAGGAAAAATTGATGACAGGCTGAAGGATTATTTTGAAATGTCGAATCCGACTGTTGCTCCTTATGCGAAGGAAGGGTGTGTTCACGTTAGAATCGCAATGAAGGGGGATCGTGGAAGTTCCGACTATTTGACTGCCGAAATTGATAAAATTGCAGACGAAATTAAGGAAATTTATCCGCAGGCAATGGAAATTAAGGAAGATTGATGAAGGGGAATTATTTTTTTGCTTGCTTTAATCATGGATACTCGTTAAAATTTTTAACTGTTAAAAGTAGAGAGGGGATAAATTTTTATTTGGAATTATTTTGAATATTTAAATTTACTCTATCTTGACAAAAAATGCATTTATATGATATAAATAAATTGTCTAATAGAGATGCCCCATCTCTACGTTTGAGACTTCTTTCATACAAAAAGACGAGCACGGCTCGTTTTTATTTTATGGTTTAGATAAATGAAAAAAATATTGTTGAAATGTTATTACTGGGATAAAAATTTGGGAGAATGAGATTATAAGATGAAAAGAGAAATAGCAATAATTGGTGGTGGCGCTTCGGGATTTTTAACAGCGATTACTGCCAAGAAGAATGGAAAAATGTTGTCATTTTGGAAAGAAAGGACAGGGGTTTTAAAAAGTTTTGACTACTGGGAATGGTCGGTGCAATTTGACAAATGTGAATGCTTCTAATCAAAATTATTTTTGGAATTGAAAAATGAAAGCGACCGATTGAGGAAATTTTAGGAAGTTTTTACTTCGCAGGGATGCAATGAGATTTTTGAAGATGAAGTTGGAATTATTTTGCAACGAGGAGAATCGAGGGAAGGGTTTTATCCGCTTAGCGGACAGGCGACTTCGATTGTGGATGGGCTTAGATTTTATGCACAAAGCCTTGGGATAGAGATAATTACAGATTTTTATGTTGTGAAAATTGAAAAGGAAATGTTTGATTTTAAGATAATTTCAGAAGATAAAAGGCAAATTACTGCAAAAAGATTGTACTTGCCACTGGCGATAAATCTTATCCTGAGCTGGGATCTAATGGAAGTGGGTATGAACTGGCGAAAAAGTTTGGGCATACTGTTACAAAATTAACGCCTGTTATTGTGCAGTTGAAGGCGGAAAAGAGAAAATAAAGGAGATTGAAGGGGATTAAGTCGGATGTGGAAGTTACGGCTTTTGGAGAAAAATGAAGATGGAGAGAAAATAAAAAATATGTACTTATGATGGAGAACTGCTGTTTACAGATTTTGGGATTTCTGGAAATGTTGTTTTTAATATTTCTTATGTTTTTCAATTTATAAAAATGTAGAATTTGAAATTGATTTTATGCCTAAGTTTACATATAATGAAATATTTGAAATATTGAAAAACGTAGAAAAATATTGAAAGAATTTTTACAATGGAGCAGTTTTTAATGGAGCTGTTAATAAGAAATTGAGGGCAGTTTTTGACAAAATCGGCTGGAATAGAGAAATTGTCGAAAAAGCATAAATGATTTGACAGATAATGAAATTCGTAAAATTTGTACGGCTTTGAAAAAAATATAAAAATAAAAATTATTGATACAAATGGCTTTAAAGGGACTCAGAGTTACTGCTGGCGGAATTCGTTAAGTGAAGTAAATTTAGAAAAAGTTAGAGTCTAAAAAGTTAAAAATCTTTTACTTTGCTGGGGAAATACTGGATGTTTTATGGTGAATGTGGAAGTTTAACTTGCAGTGGGCTTGGACATCTGGATATTTTTAGGGAAAAATATTTAACCAAATATTCTTTTTACAAAATTTTTATTTAACAGGAGATATAAAGGAGAAAAATGATTAGAATAAATAATATAAAAAAATGCCTGTGAAACATACCAAAGAGAATGATTTAAAAACAGTCTATAAACTTTTACAGAATTAATGAAAAAAAGTAAAGTCCTTTTGAAATTGCAGGACAGGCAATTGATGCGAGAGGATAATGTTGTATTTGTTTATGCAGTGGATATTTCCTTTAAATTTGATGAAGAAGAAAGAAAAAGATTTGAAAATGTAAAGAATGTTGAGAAAAATTGAGAAAAAAGCCTTATTTTACAGAGAAAAATTTGAGAATTTTACAGAAAATGAAAGTGTAAAAGCGTCCTGTTGTCGTTGGAAGCGGGCCTGCGGGAATTTTTGCTGGAGCTTGTGCTACTGAAGCTGGGATTAAAGCCAATTATTGTTGAGCAGGGAAAAGTGTGGATGAGACAGGGAAAAGGATGTCTATAATTTTTTTAAAAACTGGGAAATTAGATAAGTATTCAAATGTGCAGTTTAGGGGAAGGCGGTGCTGGAACGTTTTCAGATGGAAAATTGAATACGAATACAAATAATTTTAGGATTCAAAAGGTTTATGATGAATTAATTCTTGCTGGAGCTGATCCAAAAATTAACTATATGTCAAAAGTCGCATATTGGAACTGATAAATTAATTGAAAATAATGCGTAAAATCAGACATAAGATTGAGAGTCTTGAGTGGAGAATATAGATTTAGTACAAAAATTAATAAAAAGTAAATTATGAAAAATCTGATTCAGAAAAAGAAAAATAAAAAAAGTATTTTAGTTGAGAATGTTGAAAGTTCCGATGAAAATAAAACTTATGAAAATTCCAGCTAATATTGTAGTTCTTGCAATTGGGCACAGTGCGAGAGATACTTTCTTTATGTTAAATGAAGAAAAATGTTGCGATGGAACGAAAAAATTTTTTCAGTTGGAGTTAGGATTGAGCATCTTCAAAGTATGATAAACCATTCTCAATATGGAAAAATTTGCAATAAATTGCCGGTCGCAGAATATAAATTGAATGTTAAGACAAGCAATGGGCAGGAGTTTATACGTTTTTGCATGTGTCCAGGCGGAGTTGTTGTGCCGTCTTCAAGCGAGGAAGGCCAGTCTTGTTGTAAATGGGATGAGTTATTCTCAAAGGGATTTGGAAAAATGCAAATTCAGCGATTTTTAGTAAATGTATTTCCTGAAGATTTTCCTGGAGAAAGCGTTCTGGCTGGAGTGGAATTTCAAAGAGATTGGAGGAAAAGGCTTTTGAACTTGGCGGAAAGAAATTATAAGGCTCTCAGTCCAGCTGTTTGGGGATTTTGTAAATAATAAAATTTTCGACAGAATTAGGAAAAAGTAAAACCAAGTTATTTGGCAGGCTATAAATTTGCAAATTTAAATGAAATTTTTCCATAATACATAAATGATTCTCTAAAAGAGGGAATTAATTTGATGGATAGAAAAATAAAGGGATTTGCCAGTTATGATGCAGTTTTATCAGGAGTGGAAAGCCGCAGTTCATCTCCAGTGAAAATTCCTAGAAATGAAAAATTTTTCTCGAATATTGAAGGTCTTATGCCTTGTGGAGAAGGTGCAGGATATGCTGGCGGGATTATGTCGGCGGCGGTTGATGGGATAAAGTGCGCAGAGTATGTGATCGGGTATTATCAAATGATTTGTAAAGCGAAGGGGTAATTATGAAACATAAGAAAGATAAAATAGCAAAAACAAATGCTTTAAGACAGCTGGATAAACAAAAATTCCATACATTATTCATACTTATGAATGGAGTGAAGATAAAAGCGGAGGGCTTGGAGTTGCTGAAAAATTTCCTGAACTTGCCGAGAGAGTCTTTAAGACAATTGTGTTGAAGGGAAAAGTAAAAAATTTGTATGTCTGTGTTATTCATGGAGCGACTCATTTAGATTTGAAAAGGTGGCGAAAGGCTTGCGGAGATATTGATTTCTCTTAGCTTTTCAGAGCTTGAGAAGGAAACAGGATATATTCGTGGAGGATGTTCTCCTGTAGGAATGAAAAAGCTGTATAGAACTTTTTTTGATAAAGAAGTAGAAGTTTGAAAAAAATAATGGTTTCAGCTGGCAGAAGAGGATTGCAGATGGAAGTGGAAACTGAAAAATTAGTTGGAATTGTAGAATGGTACAGTTGTGGATTTGTTAATGGAAGAGATTAAATAGAAATTTTATTTAAATGGTACAAATAAATAAAAATCTAGTTTTTGATTTTTAAAAGAAAGTTTACCTTTTACAAGTAAAAATAAATAATAAAAACCTGCTTTAGAATTTTTAAATAAAAGCAGGCTTTTTATTTTTGATATATCTAAATGTTTAGAAGAATGTTGCTAACAAATAGTTCCGCCAGTTTTCTTTAATATCTTTATCATTTTTACAATAGCTTCAATTGCGGCAATTAAACCTTTTACAATAGTATTCAATTCCATTGATGGTGTATTTTTATTAATAACTTGTTCTGGTAAAAATGGAATATGGATAAATCCAGATTTCTTGTCTTTGTATTTTTATTTATTAAATAAAGTGTACCGTAAAGAACGTGATTACAGATGAAAGTTCCTGCAGTGTATGAAACTGAAGCTGGAATTTTTATTTTTGTATGTTTTTACCATAGCTTTTTACAGGAAGATCTACAAAATATGCATTTTTCTCCATCTGGAAAAAAATTGGCTCATCAATAGTTTGGTTTCCTTCGTTTGTCAGGTATTCGGAAATCATCAAGATTTATTCAACACGTTCAACGGAAATATCAAATCTTCCGCCTGCTTGTCCGATTGACAAGATAACATCTGGATTATGCTCTTCAATAGCTTTTTCAATAATAGATTTTTCCTTTTTACTGTCGGAATTTCCAATTTGATAATTTGTGCTCCTGCAATATTATCAGGCAATTTTTAACTGATTCGATGGCAGGGATTTATGGGCTCACCTCAAAAGGGTCAAAGCCAGTAACTAATATTTTCATAGTATTTTTATATGATTTTATAAAAATAGATTTAATTTATAATTTCATACTCTCCTTTCTAGATAATTTACTTGTTTGTAAAAATTTAGAAATCTCAATAAACATAGTATTTTCAGTTTTATTTTACTCCAAATAACAGCGACATAAGTATAATATGTGTTACAAGCAGTAATAAAGCCATTGGAGCTTGGACTTTTATAATTCCATATTTATCTTTTATTTCAAGAATTGAAGCAGGGACAATATTGAAGTTTGCTGCCATTGGAGTCATAAGAGTTCCGCAATAGCCAGCGGTCATTCCCAAAGCACCAATAACAGCTGGATTTCCACCGTTTTTGATAATAAATGGGATTCCAATTCCTGCAGTTATTACTGAAAATGCAGCAAAGGCATTTCCCATAATCATAGTGAATATAACCATTCCAATAGCATAAATAACGATTCCTACAAAGATATTTCCAGTTGGAACAACAGATGAAATGCTGGCGATATTACTTTTCCAACTCCAGCTTTAGTAAATACAGCACCTAATGCAGCAAGAAGCTGTGGCAAAATGGCAGTTGCACCAATTTGCATAAGGAGTTTTGAAGTATCTTCGTTTGTTTCGCTGAATTTTGGTTTTATGATAATTGCAGCTGCCAGAAGGGCGACAAGCGAACCTCCACCGATACCTAATGCAGGTGGTATAGCAGTTTTCAATTTTAAATTGAGTATCAGAAGCGGCAATTCAATTAATACAGCTGGGATAGAAAATTTTTATTTTTAATTTTTTTCACTTTGTGCGATTTTTGAATTGTGAAGAAATATTTTCAAATTTTCCAATGTGTAATTGTTTTGTTACAGTAATTATGGCAAGAATTACAAGAAGTCCGCCAGTAACCTTATATGGAATAGCTTCTCCAAAAATAAATATTATCCCAAGAATAGTCCAAAACAAAAAAATGTTCCTATTTTTGCCTTTTCATTTTTCAATCCTCTAATTCCAGTACTTATACTGACAAGTCCGCAAAAGAATATAAATAATTTGTGTCAAAAAGTTTTAAAAAGAGCTTTTATTTCCATTATTTTTACCTCCTTTGCTCAAAATTATTTTTTATCATAAATATATACTTGAATAAAAAGTAAAAATTATTGCAATTATCCCAATTGGTATTGAAAGATAGCGCCAATTGCTTCAAAAGATACAGCATATCCATTTTTCCTTCAGTGTAGTCTGAATCAAAAGAAGTCCCGATGCACCGACAAATATGTTTTGTGAAAAAGAAATTTCCATAATTTTTCAATTGCGGCATAAACTTTTTAACTCTTCAGTTTGCTTTTCTGTTAAATCCTTATTTTTATGAGCTTTTTCGTGACTTCAGACATTGGGTAAATAAGAGGACGTATAAACTGAATGTGTCCACCAATTCTAATTGACAATGCACTCGCAATTGAACGAATTACCATATAAAGTCCTAAGATTCTACCAGCAGTTGCATTTTTTAATTTTTCAATTAAAGCTGCACTTCTTTCTCTAAGTCCATATCTTTCAAGGACTGCAATAACTGGCAAGCTAATCAAAAAATTGACATAAGCCTATTATCCACAAAAGACTTTCCAATAATTCCAAGAATTTCAAAAAAATTCATTTTTGCAGCAATTCCAGTAGCTATACCAGCAGTAAGCACCACAGCCAGCACATCTAGCTTCAAAGAAAATCCCACTACAATAATAACAATACCAATAAGTATCCATAAATTCATAAGTATTCCTCCTAATAAAGTTTATTATTTTTTTAAAATTATCATATAATCCTAATATGATTTTACCTTGAAATAGTGAAAAATGCAATAGTTTTAGAGAAAAAAATAGATCTTTTAATTTTATATTGCCTTTTTAAGTTTTTGAAAAAAATAAAATTTTTAAAATAAAAAAATTTCTGAAACTGCAAATAATACAGCTTTCCCACTCAATGAAACTCGATTTTTTTCTCTATCTAATTTGCAATAAAGAATTCCTGTCCGTTTGGAAGCTTGAAATGCGACAATTTCATTTTTTCCCAATTTATCTGACCAAAGTGGTACAAGATGACAATGTCCAGAGCCACAAACAGGATCTTCGGCAACATCAATTTTGGTGCAAAAGAACGAGAAACACAATCAAATTCTGAGTTTTCATCAGCTTTAGCCGTAATGTGTAAAAGAAGTCCGTCAAGCAATTTAATTTTTTCCCAATTTGGCTCAAACTTTTCCACAAGTTCCGAATTTTCCAAAACACAAACTAAATCCCTGTCAATAAAGACTTCTAGCGGTTTAACTCCAATCGCATCAATTATTTCTTCCGTAATTTCAACAGATTTTAAGTCGTAAGAAGGAAAATTCAATTCAAATAATTCTCCTTTTTATGAACAGTTAAATCGCCACTCAATGTGTCAAATACGATTTTATCAATATTTTTTTCATAAAAAAATTAGTTATCACAAAAGCTGTCACTAAAGTAGCATGTCCACAAAGGTCGATTTCTCCGCCAGGCGTGAACCAACGCAATCTATATTTTTTTATTTTTCCTTCACAGCAAAAGCCGTCTCTGACAAATTATTCTCTCTAGTAATCGAAAGCATCAAGTCGTCATCTATCCAAGAATCCATAATACACACAGCGACAGGATTTCCTTTGAAAACAGTGTCTGTAAAGGCATCTACAATGTATTGTTTCATATTTTTCCTTTCTGTTTATTTTGAAATAAAAATTTAAAAAAATTAGTTTTGAATACTTCAGAATATTGTATAGTAAAATGGGAAAAAATTCAAGGTTTAAATGAATTTTCAGCTTATAATATTGAATATAATAATTTATAGATAAAAATATTTTTAAAAATAAAAAAATAAAAATTCACTTGACAATATCACTAATTAGTTATAAAATAAATTGTTACTAATTAGTGATAAATTAGGAGGAGAAAACTATGAATACTGACTGGGAAAGGAATTCAGATATCCATTTGCAGATTGTATTGCAGAGGGCTGTGAAAAAAATTGATGGTAAAATTGGAAAGGATCTTCGAGAAAAGGGAATTACAAGTTCGCAGTTTAGTGTTTTGGATGTGCTTTATACTAAAGGTGAGATGCGTATTTGTGAATTGATTGAAAAGCTACTTTCTACTTCGGGGAATATAACGGTTGTTGTGAAAAAAATATGGAGAAAAAGGGCTGGTTATACCGAAAATCTTGTCCAAGAGATAAACGTGCATTTTTGGTAGGGTTGACAGATGAAGGGAAAAAATTATTTGAGAATTTTTTACCAGAGCATCGTAAGGAAATAGAGGAAACTTATGGGATTCTTTCGGATGAGGGAAAGGAGAGAGTTAATTAGGATTTTGAAAAAAATTTAAAGATATTTAGAATTAATAACTTAATGGAAAAAGTGAAAGTAGCTTGTTATAAAAATTTGAGAGTATTAAAAATAAAAATTGGAGGAAAATAAAATGTACAGTATTATTAATCGTAGGATCATTTAGAAAAAATTCATTTAATCAAACTCTTGCAGATTATATTGCGGAGGAATTGAAAAAAAGATGTGAATGTGGAATTCTTAAGTTATAGAGATGTGCCATTATTGGAGCAAGATACAGAATTTCCAGCACCTCAATCAATTAAAGATGTTCGTGAACAAGTTGGAAAAGCAGATGCTGTGTGGGTAGTTTCGCCAGAATACAACGGTTCTTACAGGAGTTAAAGTCAATAAAACTCAATAATATAATATGTAGTTTCGCCAGAATACAACGGTTCTTACCCAGCTGTATTAAAAATTTATTGGATTGGCTATCTCGTCCATTAGTGGCTTTTGATAGGGAAACACCAACAGTAATAGCAGGAAAACCAGTAACTGTAAGTAGCATCGCAGGTTCAACTGAAGGAAAATTTGTAAGACAAAATCTTTCAACATTATTTTCATATATCCGTATGAATCCAATGGAAGGAACTGGAACAGGTTTAATCGCACCAGCAGGAGCATGGGAAACAGGAATATTGAACTTGACTGATGAGCATAAGGAAGTCTTGAAAAACAGGTAAAAAGAATTTTTAGAATTTATTAAATAGACTTGAATTTTAAGAAAATTAAATATTCAAATTTAGAAATTAAAATTAATAGAAAACTCCACTCTAAAAACGAATGGAGTTTTTATTTTTCTTTATTTTAAATTTATAATACATAAGTTTCTATTAAATCTAATTGATGCGGATTTCTTGCAGAAAAATTCAAAAATTTACAATACAAAAGTTTCTATTAAATCATCTATTTCAATATTCCCTTCAACTTCAAATTCTCATTTACAATACAAAATGTTCCTATTAAATCGACATATCAAGAAATAATTGAATTATTATCAAGTAAATTTACAATACAAAAATGTTCCTATTAAATAAAGATGAATATGGATATTTATATAGAGGAATGTAAATTTACAATACAAAAATATTCCTATTAAATTGTCACATTTATATAAATAATTAGACGGAGTTTGTGAATTTACAATACAAAAATGTTCCTATTAAATAGTTATTTTTTTATTGCAGATTTATTCAAAACATACATTTTACAATACAAAAATGTTTCTATTAAATTAAGGATTATGGTTTAAAAATCTAATAGTATTTATATATTTACAATACAAAAATGTTTCTATTAAATGCTTGAGCAGTTAAGAGCTGGATGTGTCGAAGGTTCATTTACAATACAAAAATGTTTCTATTAAATGAGATTACAAAATTTTTCCAGACAATTTTATATTGCAATTTACAATACAAAAATGTTTCTATTAAATGCAGGTTCAGGATATACTTTTTAACAATGGTACATATATTTACAATACAAAATGTTTCTATTAAATCAAAAATTATAGTCTTTTTAAAATTACTGATTCAAAATTTACAATACAAAAATGTTTCTATTAAATACGATGTTTCAAATTTTGTTGAAGTAAAAAAAGTAGAATTTACAATACAAAAATGTTTCTATTAAATAAAAAAATTGTTAGAATTTTTAGGGCTGGATTAAGTTATTTACAATACAAAAATGTTTCTATTAAATACATTTTAAAAGGCTTATTAACAGATTCAACTTTTTGAATTAAGTTATTTACAATACAAAAATGTTTCTATTAAATGAATTTTTATGGTTAGATATTCAAATTTAGCAATAAGATTTACAATACAAAAATGTTTCTATTAAATGATATATTGAAAAGAATTTAATTTGAATATTAAAAGAAATTTACAATACAAAATGTTTCTATTAAATCTTATCTTCCTCAAACTACCTATATAGTATACCACTTTTTCCTCATTTTTTTGTCGATACCAATATTTTTTTATATTTTTTTATCAAGAATTCCTTTTTATCTTTTTATAAAACAATCAAAAATCCAATAAAAATCGATATTACCGAAAATCTGTCGATGTATTAGCTTTTTTTAGTGTTATTACAGATCGACAGATTTTTGTTTAAAAAGTTTGAAGTTTTATCATCTTCGATTCCCCAAAATTCTTTTTCTAGCCATTTTTCTTGACGAGATTTAAAAATTATTAAAGAATCCTTATCTTTGCGAATAAATTTTCCTAGTTCTATATTTAATTTTTAATAATACTGGTGTTATCTCGCCTTCAAATACTGATTTTTTTGAACATTTTGTTAAATATTTTTTTACAAGTTTTAAATATATTTCTGGAAATTCTGGCTCCATTTTTCATCAGAAAGAATGTCATAAACTAAAATTATATACATAATTACCACCATATTTTTGAATCCTTCATATTTTTATCTTCTAATAAATGTTTTACTAATTTGTATGCTTCTAACCTCATTAAATGACGATAAGAAACTTTTCGATTTAAATCTCTGTGTTTTTATCGTTGTTTCTAATCGTTCGTTAAAAAGTTTTCAAAATTAATTTTTTTGAGCATTTTTCTTTCATGTAGAAATAGTTTGAATCTTTTACAAAAATCTTTTTCTGTTATCATTTTTTTATTCAATAATGAAAAATAATTCTATCTGCTAGAAGAGCTTAAATACTTCGGAAATATCAAGTGATAAAGAAAATCTTCTTTCACCAACGCTATGTAAATAACTTATGGTTGGATTCAGTTGGCTCACATAAATTTCTGACAAACAAGCTGTATAAACCAATGTATTCAAAAAAAGAAATCATTGTATTAATCATATTATCAGGCGGTCTTTTTACTCTTTTTTTCAAAATTTATTTCTTGATTTACAATAGTATTCCACGCAGTATAGTAAATACAGCGAATACTTCCTTCTATTCCCATTAATTCTTCAACATTTTTCTGTGCGAAAAAAATTCCTTTTTCTAAGTGCTTTAATATCTGTTATTTCTGACTCTAATTCCTTTCCCCGCTCTTGATAATATCTCAAATTTCGCAAAATATTTGTACTTATCGCATCAATTATTAATTGTGCCAATTCAATTCTTTTTTTACTATCTGTATAATTTTTCAACTTGTTTTTACAAAAAGTTTTCCAGAAACATTTTGATTCTTTTTGGATAAAATGTTCCTGTGTAAAATCCATAGTAATTAAAAACGTGAACTGGAATCTTATTTTGTGCCAAATAATTTAGAGCTTTTTGTATTCAATGAAATTTCTCCAAATAGATAAATATCACGAGTAACTTCAATTTTTATATCTTTAAATCTTCCATCCATCGCAGTAATTCTAATAACATTATCTTTTTCGTTTTAATTCTCCATTTGAAAAATGAAATAACTTTCTGACATTATGAATCCTCCTTTCTAGTAGTTTTTTTGTAATTTGACTTTTTTTGGTAACTTATAATTTTAAGCAATTTTAAAAATATTTTTTTAAATAAATTTTTATTTTTAGAGAATTATCAAATATAGTAAAACTCATAATAGGAACATTGTTTACATTTTTTTCATTAATTACAGGAGGAATTTTTTTCATCTAAGCAAATTTTTTTCAATATCTTTTAAAAATATCCTTTAATATTTTTCATCTTCCGATGTCAAAAACACTTCTTTACGCTCTTTAACCACAGGATAATCGATGATCCCTTTTTTTCAATATCAATTCCTCTCTGCTTTAAAAAAATAAATATAATACTTTACTTGCCAAATAGTTTGCTTCTTCAATAGATTTACTTTTTTTAACCTCATGAATAACTTTTCCAATGCCTAATAAAATCAATATTTACAGTTTCTTCTATCATTATTTGTTTCGTTTCCAAATTATAACTATTTTTCATCAATCAATTTCCCCATTTGAACATTTTCATTGTCTTCTTCAAGATTAATATTTCGTGAGTTATACCACAACTTTCGTTTGCAAACAAAATAATAGTTTATCATCAATCCTGTTATTTTCATTTTGTATCACCTTTATTTATTAATTTCTATAATTATTTATTTTACATTAAAAAGTATACCGTTATTTTTTTCTATTGTCAATATTGTTGTAGTTTTCTCTTATATCTATTATAATTTTTTTCAATTTTTCAAATATTTTTCAAGATCTTTTTTTCAATTATTTTTTTATAATACACAAACCATCCAGTTTCCCATCTTTTTTTGTACACATAATCTAACTAAATCTTCTTCATCCTGAATATTATTTTTGTAATAATGTCATGAGTTTCTTTATTTATAATAAGTCCGTTATCTTCTTCTAGCTGTAAATCTGGATAAATAGCAACACTTCGGATATGTGAAAAATTCTGCAGTCTTTAAATTTAATGGTTTTCGAGTTAATTCATCAACTGTTATATTGTATTTTTTTATTCTTCGTTTTTTTCAATTTTTTTCTTTGATCTTCAATATTTTTCATAATATCTTGCTCTTAATACTTCAGCTTTATTTGAATCTCTAATAAAACAATACAACTTCTCAGAATATCTAATATAATCCCTTTTTCTAAATGTCGGAGTAGCATTAAAAAAACAACGGATATAAGATTGACAAAATCAGTTCCTGATATATAATCTGAAACAGGAAGACCTATCAAAAGCAAGATAATAATTCACCAATTCTTTTTTATACGTGCTAATTTAGGTAAATATTGATATTTAATCCAAACTATTCCTCTCTTATCAAGAAAGAGCACTTTTAATCCAAGCATTTTTCAATAGAATTAACCCATGTTTTATTCAATTCTCCATAATTAATTTCTCTTATAATATATTCTAATTCATCAAGTTTTATTAAACTTTTACTAATTTCATATTTCATTTTCTAGTCATCCCTTTGTATAAATTTTCTAACGATTGCATTGCTTCTTCTGCTTTAGGGTGTCTACAAATATCAGGATGTATTTTTACAATTTGTTTATACCATTTATTAGCTTTTTCATCAGTATAAAGATCATAAGACACCTCTAAAAAAATCCATTTGTAATTTCCCATTCAATTCTACAAGATAAAAAAATATTTTTGAAATTTCATCTTTAAAAATACATATCCTCCTGTACCTTTGGTAAAATATATTTTTCATACAAAAATTTTTCCAAGAACGTGCAGTTACTTTTTTTATTTAAAAATCTTCGCAACATTCTCTTTAGCTTCTTTAAATATTTTTAAATTCTTTTTCAAATCTTCAACAGAACTTATATTATAAATATCTTTCATACTGCTCTCCTCATCCAACTTCTTTTCAAAATTTTTATTTATTCAATAAGATACTGATACTTTCCATCAAAAACTTATTATTTCTCACCTCTTTTTCTAGCATCTTTTCTAAAAATCTTATTTTTTTCAACAACAATTTTTATTTTATTTAAGTGAAACATACTCTTTAAAACTCATATTTCTATATTTTAATTATACCATATAAAAAAACATATTTAAAAAAATTAAAAGATATTTAATAAATATTCAAAACTTATTATTTCAAGACTAGGTAACACCATTATTATTAAAAAAATTAAATATAAAGTTAGGAAAAATTTATCTTCAAAAACAAGATTTTTTTAATAATTTTTTTAAATTAGGCCAAGAAAAAATAACTAAAAAAGAATTTTTAGGAAATCGAAGATAATAAAACTTCAAACTTCTTTTTAAACAAAATCTGTCGATCTGTAATAACAATAAAAAGCTAATACATCGACAGATTTTCGGTAATATCGATTTTTATTGGATTTTTTTGATTGTTTTATAAAAAGATAAAAAGAAATTCTTGATAAAAAAATATAAAAAAATATTAGTATCGACAAAAATGAGGAAAAAGTGGTATACTATATAGGTAGTTTGAGGAAGATAAGAATTTAATAGGAACATTTTGTATTGTAAATGGAATATCGACGGCTGTCAGATCAGTAGGAATTAAAAATTTAATAGGAACATTTTGTATTGTAAATGTTATTTTAAATCACTGGAAATATCTGATAAGCCGATAATTTAATAGGAACATTTTGTATTGTAAATAAGTACCACAAACATCTGTATATTATTATATAACTTTAATTTAATAGGAACATTTTGTATTGTACACAATTTTATTTGATATGCACCTTGCTAAAATTCAATGTTTATTGACTTTAGCAAGGTTTTTTTGATTTAGTCTAAAAATCGTCAAAGAGCGTCTACGTAATATACAAGTAATATACATTGTTTTAGTTTATTTTTTTCTATTTCTTTTCTCATTTTCTCGATATTAGTTTTTGAATATTTTCTAGTCATTTCAATATTAGTATGCCCAATTACTGCTGTTATTGTTGCATTATTTTGTGACACTTCTGTAATTGCTGTTGCAAATGTATATCTCGTGTCGTGTATTCTATCTTTGCATTCCTAGTTTTTTTGCATTAAAAGGTATAAAAGTTTTTGCTTCTAAAAATTTGAATAGCTTAAATGATTTTCTCTCATTCAGAAATCAAGAAATCATTTTTACTTTTTTTGATATAGTTCAATCAAGATTCCTTTTATTTTCTCGTGAACTGGAACAATTCTGTTTTTTTCCAGCTTCTGTTTTTAGTCCACCTTTAATTGTCCAGTTTAAAAAAATCTATATTTTTCCTTTTTAATCTGTAAAAACTCACTAGCTCTAAAGCCAGTGTAAATTAATATTAAAACTTCTTTTGCCCCTCTTAATTCTAAATTATCCCATAGTTTTTCCTGTTCTTCTTTAGTAAATACGCTATTTTCTCGTATTTTCTCAAATTTTCTTAGAACTAAAAAAATCTAGAATAATCTTTATTAATTATGTCCATCTGAATTGCATATTTAAAAATCAATCCACACAAACTCCTGATTTCACGAACATAATTTGGAGCTATATCAGTAAAAAGTATCAAATACTTTTTGCAAATGTAAAAGTTTTAATATCTGCCATTTTCATATTTCCTAGAGCTTTTCCAGTTTTTTTGAAAATGACTTTATAATTTTTTTAAACGACTTTTTGAAACAACGTTTTTCTTTGTTTCATAGAATTTTTCAAAAAAACTTCTTGAAAAGAAATATTTCTTAGATTTATGTCATACGGATTCAAGTTATATTCAGCTAAACAGTTCATCGCTTCCTTTTTGTCTTGAAATATCCAAGATACTTATAAATCTGTTTACCTGTTTTCTTATCAAATCCAACAGTGACACGGGGTGCAAAGGGCTTTCTTCTGTTTTTCCCCAAATTAACGACACTTCCAGTTCCGTTTGGGTTTTTCATATCTGAGCTCCTTTTTCTCGATTCAAGCCATTTGTCATAACTCAAGCCGACATATTCCTCGACCCCCCGCTTTTTGTATATTATATGTAAATTTTCCATCTTTGTCACTATTTATTTTCACAGCGTATCCAAATCGGAAAAATTCCTTATCGCAGACCGACTCTCAACATTGATTGCGACATGCCAGTAAACTCGCTGGTTTCTTTGATTGTCAATGTTGTTTTTGTCAATGCTAACTCCTTCTGCGAGTTTAAGACTCGCTTTAATTTTTATTGTCCTTACATTTTTTTGTCATATCAAAAGTAATTTGATATAACATAATCTTTTTAAAATATGTTTAGCAGTTTCCTCAAATGTTAGACTGCTAAAACTTTCATCTTCTATTTCTTCTCTGTCAATATACATTTTTGCTACATATCTTATTTCATTTTCAATTTTGATTTTGTGTATTTCAGCGTGTTTAATCATTGATCCATCCTTTTTCCAGTCCTCAACTTCCTCTTCTGTTTCGAGAAATTGAAAGCCTGCTTCTATAGTGTCCCAAAAGCCATTCTTTGAATTCTTCTTTAAGTTTTTCTTCATCATTTATTATTTCTTCTGCCTTTTCCTCTGTATAGCCGTAGTCATCAACTAAATCAATAACTTCAGCATTTGTAGAACAGATATTTGCTCTGCTGTTCACATAAAATCCTACCCTGTATTTGCTCATTTGTTTTCCTCCAGTAAGTTTTTGTTTTTCATAAACGTTTCCGATGATTTCAAAAATCATCGCCAGTAAATCCGTGATGAAAAAAATATAAACATAATCTTCTTTATCAATTAAATTAGCAATAAAAAGCACCTTTTTTTAAAATCCAACGACTGTTTTATACCAAGTTGATGTTTCATCTAGTTTAATTAATACAATATCTCCCTCATAAATTTCTTTGTCGTTTTTATCTTTAAGTCCTGTATATTGCATTAATTCAACTTCTTCAAAAATCTCTAAAAAAATAAATCCTCTGTTTTAAAAATTACCAAAACATAATCTATTTATGCCTATAAAGAGAGTTTCTACATTTACCATTTTTCTTTCTTCTTTGAGCCAAGCTCTAAATTTTAATTTTCTCATTGTTAGTCCTCCCATTTTTCCAAATTTAAGTCAGGTCCAAAAAAATCTCATTTTTGAACCATCTTTGAATTCTAGAAATATAACAGGTTCTAAAATAGTGCATCCGCCCATTACTATTTTTTTCTCGGTTTTTACACTAACACATTTTAAGTTTTCTTTTAAATATTTTTTTCTACGTTTTCTCTTTCCATTTCTTCCTCCTGTTTCTCTCAATGCCCCCACAATTTTTATTTAATTAATAAACTTTGAGTAGTTTCTAAATGTACCCTGAAAATCTCTACCCCTTTTTTTCATTTCTTTTTATTTCATTTTTTTCGATTTTATCAGTTTGAACTGTCGTTATAAATTTTTCTGGTATCAAACTCACATCATCGATTATTAGGGAAGGCGTGTTATTTCTAATTGTAAAAAGCACCAGTAGGCGTTTGTATCTTTTTAGTTTTCAAAGCCTTCATAGTTTCGATAATTTTTTTCTTTCAGTTTGTCTCTTTTTGTCCGCTCTTTTTTTGCTTTTTATACTATAAAAATTCAGCTATTTCCTTACATTTTTTTCTTCGACTTCCAATTCTCTTATTTTTTTAGTTCCAGAACTTCGGATTTTTTTCTTCTAAAAAGAAATCTGATATCTTCTTCGGCGTCTTTTACATCTTGTTCGTCCAGCTCGCTTTCATCGCTGTGTATATATTTATCCAAAAGTCTGCTATATTGTGCAAATCATATATCAAGTTATTTACATTATTATTACTCATATTTTCTCCTATCTTATTTTCAGTTTTATATTTTCCTGCGACCCCTAATCAAAAGGGAAAGGTTCATCATCGTCATAATCATTTCTGTTGCTGTTTTGATTGTTTCCACTATTTTTGCTGTCAATAAATTCAAAGTTGAATGCCTGCACTTTTACAGACTTTCTTTTTTCTCCATTGCTTTCGTATGTGCTTGTAACTATTTTTCCCGTTTATCAGTATTCTGTTACCTTTTCTAAAAATATTCTGCAATTGTTTCTGCAGTCTTTTCCCAAGCCATGCAGTCAATAAATTCTGCCTCATCTTTTGTTTTCTGCACAGCTAGTGTAAAATTGGCATATGCTTTCCCACTTGACGTGTATCTTAGTTCAGGGTCTCTTGCCATTCTTCCAAGTAGTATTACTAAATTTGCCATATTTTTTTCCTCTTTCTTCTTTTTATAATTTTTTTGAAATTAAACTTGGGTCGCAACCATATTCTTTTTGCTATATTTTTTTGAGTTTTCATATTTGAAATTTCTAAAAATATTTTTCCTATCAATTTCATATTTTTTTAAATTTTAAAAATTTTTCAACCCATATTCCTTCATCCGATTTCTTATTATTGCCGGTGTTGTATTAAGAAAATTAGCAATTTTAACAGCAGATTTTTGTTTATAATGTAAAAGCTATTAAAAATGCTTTTTTTGATATATACACTTTTCTTTTTTTATTCCAATTTTTACTGCATGTTGTACATTTTCTTGATGTGTACACCATTCTAAATTATCACAACTATTATCTAATTTATTTCCATTTTTGTGATTTACAATATTTTTACCTTCAACTGATTGTAAAAAAGCTTCTGCAACTAATCTATGAATTCTTTTTACTCTTTTTTTATTTTTATTTTTTTTATAAGTTCTACCTTTTTTTATACCCAGTAGTTGTAAATGATTGTTTCAAAAATCCTACCTTTCTTTAAATAATACCCTTTTCCATTAAAAAAACATAGTTATCTCGGCTTTTTATTCTGCCTAAATTACTTACTAGATATAATGTTTCGTAATTCTTCACTGGTTTCCAAATTTCAACATTGTTCATAATTTATGCTCCCTTCTTTTTGTTCGATGTTATCTTTAATAAACATCGCCAACTCTTCGAGTTTTTCATAAGAAACTTCATCAAGAATTTTTTTGCTGAATTTTCTGATTTACATTCATCTACTTTCGTTTTTAAAATCTGTATAATGTTCATTTATATATTTTATGAATCGTGCTTTCTTTTTCTTCTTTTTGTCAAAGTTTTTTTAGGCTTTGCTTGTTGTTTCTGATTATTTTTTTCTTCGTGCCTATTTATTGCATCGTTATCTTTTTCGTTATCAATAGTAAATACTCCGCACATTAAATATTTTTCTTGCATAGCTTATTGATACTCCTGTTGTTTGTGTCAAATCATTACCATTTTTAGGTTTTGCTACAATAACGTCAATACTTTTCGTAATTTTTTTCAGCAGGATTTTCCACATCTATAATTTCAATTGTGCTTGTTAAAATTTCTCTTTCATTTTTCAATCCGTATTTTTTTCATCAAATAGCAGAATTAATTTGTCTTCTTTCAAAAACGGTTTCAAAGCGTTATAAATATCTTCTGCTGAACGGTAATTATATTTACCAAATTCATTTCTGCTGTCCTTTGTTGCTTTTTAATTCAACCTGTATCTTATTTATTTTTTTCGTAAATATTCATTATTCTTTTCCTCCTAATTATCATTTTGTTTCATTTCTTTTTATCTATGCCCTGCTCCTAAGTTTCAGTGCCTGTTTCCTGTTATAACCAGCCCATTTTATCTTGAATCCCGCTTCCTCAAACTTTAGAAGCTCCAGCATATCCTTTTCAAAATTTTTCTTTTTCGCCTTCTCTGATCACTTCTTCAATTTCAGAGAATTTTTTTATTTGTTTTTGTGATTAATGTTTTTTTAAGTACATTCCAGTTTTTTTGCTAAACTTTCTTTGCTCAGCTTCTCTTTTAAAGATCTTGTAATAAGCAAAGATTATAAACATTTGATGTAAAAGCAGTTTCAGTCGTATTGTATCTAGTTTTTGAATATATCTTAAACTTAGATTTTATTTTCTCAAGTTCTTGCTCGTACATCTTTCTGAAATGTACAATGATAAATTCGTTCTTAAAATCTTTGATAACAGTCTGCTCAGGATTATGTAAATCTTCAAATTCAAATTCATTAATCAGTCTTGTCAAAGCTCTGAAGCTCCTTTGGACAATATCTTCAAGTTCAAAAAGTACACCAAAGCGTTTGATCCTCTGTTATTTTTTTCTATTTTAGTATCGCTGTTCTCAAGATTTTTTTGTCAGTTATTTTTTTGGAATTTTGAAATAATTTCTGTAACTTTTGCATAAGTTTGACAGAGACATCATAATCATTATTTTTTTGATTTCCTGTTTTCATCTTTAAAAAATTTCCTTTGTAGTGACAGCTTTCTCATAATTTCCTTTCTAATTTTTCTTTTTTTGCTTTTTTTAGTACTCCCAAAACACATCCTCCTGTTCCCTTAAATTGCCCCTATTTACAAGACCCCATAAATTCTTTTGCTCTTTTCGGCATATACCATAACAGTATTGCTATTAAAAACGGAAATGCCACATTACCACCAAATATCCAATGCCCTTTAACTCTAATAACTTCAATCTGCATTAGAGCAGTTGCTATAATTAGAATTATCAATTTTATCAAATTTTTTTCCCATTATCATTTCCACCTCCTACTTCTCAAACCCTGCGTCAATGCCATGTTCTTTTTTTGAACATAGTATCTTAAATTTTGCTCCATCAATTTTTTTATATTTTCATCAATTTCGCTGTCGTTTTTAATTTTCTCTATCATCTCATTCATTTTTTTCTAATTTGTTACTTGCACCTGCAATTTTTCTTTTTCATTGCAGGCAATTTTCTAAAATTTTGCATTTTATTATCTCCTTATTTTTTTATATTTGCAATGTCCTAATCAGCAATTTTTGAATTGCTTTTAAATGCTCTTAGATAAGCTCTTTTGTTACCTTGATATGCTTTGATACTGATTAAGAATATTGTATTAACTTAATTGTGCCATCTATAACAGTTAAAAAAATTAAATAAATATTAGAAAAGAAGACTCATTATGACAGTTCTGCATATTCTAGTAGCTATGCCTTGTGCAAAAAAATATGCAGTGACATAGATGGCACGATTAAATCAACACAAATGGCTGATTTAATTCTGCTGGATTATTTTGTTCGGATTTTTTTAAATATTTTTTTGCTTCTATTCTATTTTTTTAAAAATAATTTAATTCTAAATTTTTCCAAGTGAGCGTAAATGTTGATTGCTTCAGCTCGCTTGCAAGAGTTTTCGCAACTCGCTCAGTTGCTTTTTTTGTATTTTTCAAAATCATCAACGAATTGAGGATTTTTCGTACCTTTATGCTGTAAACAATTTCTCCGCCTGCAGGACAACCCCACGAAGCAGAGTAAATAACTTTTGCTTTCTGTGATAGTTGCTGAAATGTACACTCCATCCTTTTGGTATATTTTTTTCAGCAACCTCTTGATACAACTCATATATATTAATAGAGCTGTCATTGTTGTGATTGTAACCTTGATTTATCCCTATAACCAACTCAAACTCTTGAGTACGGCTATTTTGATTTTTATACTCATTTTCTCTGAAATATCTTTCACAAGATACTATTACAGAACAATAACCAGCGCTACTACCATCTCTGGAGAAATTGTCTCCCAATTTTTTTAAAAAGTATGTAAGGAGTTTCTGTAATGAAAGTGTTATTTTTATATTCAACAAAACAATAATCTGTAACAGTTCTTCCGAACTCGATACTGTATCTTTTGATTGTACTGAATTTTATTTTATATTTCCCTTCCCCTGTTTTTTTAATTTTTTTCTTGTATTGTCATTTTAATTCCTCCTAAATTTTTATTAATATCTTATCCAAACTCACTAGCTAAGTATCGCTAACTATCGCTAATGAGCTTGATAAAACATCAATCCTTTTTATTTTTTTAAATAATCTCTTTATTCTATTCTTTAATTTCTTTGCCTCTTTTTCCCTGATTTTTTTCTACTGTTATCATTTACTATTTTCAACGCCTCAAATTTCATTGTTGTTATCTCCTTTATTTTTTAAAAAAATTTTTAAATTTGTGTTTTTTCCAAAAGACGTTCTATAAGTTCACAAGTTTCATTTACTGTTGTCTTACATCTTTTAGAAATTGTTAAAACCTCGAACCCACTTAGCCCTTTTCTTATTTCGTTCCTTGTAAGTTTCAAGTCGCTTATAGCTTTTGCAAGTTCACACATCTTATCCATTTATCCCACCTTTTTAGTTTCAACGATGAATGTTTCTATTCTTTCGTTTTCCTCATACCAGTCTATTCCGCCGTTGCAATCTTCGTAATAGACTGTATCACAAACTTCTCTTTCATCTTCGTAATAAAAGTTTTCAAAATACTCACGAATTTTTATCACTTCTTTGGTTGTATATCCGTCCAATATACACTCTATAAGACAATTATTTAGCCATTCCTGTGTGTACTCAATTTCATCGTTGTTGTTTACTTTCAACTCTTCGTTATCAATCAAATCGAATATTATGCCTCTTACTTCTTTTTCTAGATCTGTCATTTTTATCATCTCCTATTTTTTTATCCGTTTTAAACGGATTAATGTTGTAAAAAATTAAAGAGCCTTTTTATTTATCTTACAAATATAGTATATCCGATAAAATCGGAAATGTCAAGTTTTTTTGATATTTTTTTAAAAAAATAAAGTATAATATATAGAAGAGCCTTTCAGAATGGAGAAAAAAATATGGAAACTTTAGGTATAACTTTGAAGAAATTACGAGAAAGTAGAAAATTAACAATTGCTGAGCTTGCAGCTAAAGCAGGGCTAGGAAAAGGAACTGTTGGGGATATTGAAACTGGGAAAAAAATAAATCCACAATTTCTACAGTGGATACATTATCCAAGGCATTAGGGTTAAATAAAAAAAGAAAGAGAATGTTTATTTGCGAGCATGTTGCCAAGAGATATTGGAAAAAAATTATTGGATGATAATAGTGATGAATTTTTAGATAGTTTGTTTGAACTTTTTAAGATTAGTAGAAGTAAAAGAGCAAAAAAAGTATTTTGAATTTTTATAACAGAAAAAGTAGAATATTTAAGTTTAAAAACGGAAATTACAAACAAGTCGAAGAATTGATTAAAGAAGTAAAAAGAAAAAAATAGAAAAAGTTATAGTAGTCAGGAGTGTGAAAAATGAGATTGTTTAATAAAATTAAAAAAATATAGAAAAGAAAAGAAATGATTCCATCGGTAAAAAGAAATGGAAAGCCACAAAAAACAAAGCAGAAAAAAATTTTTAGAAAACATGAATTTGAAAGAATATATAAGCAACGATAACGATTTCATAGAAAGATTCAAAGTTTTTTTGTTTTGAATATAGAAAAACCAATCCTAGAGGTATGTATAAACTTTTTATCGAACAATTTCCTGGTGAAGAATTGAAATTGGACTATGAACTTTACAATAAGAAATACTTTAATTTTAAGCGAAATATAAAAAAACAAATTTTTGAAAGATTTTTTTGCTTTTTTTAAATATAAAAAAATTTCTAACCAAAAAGTATTTAGAAGGATTGAAGCAAGCAGATCTTGAAGTTGAAATTTGGAATGTTTGTGTAGTTCATGCAGAAAAAAACCACCCAAAATCGAAGATATAAACAAAGATATATTTTGCACTTGTTTGATACTTTGAGGTGAAAAACATGAAATTAGGATTAAGAAAACTATCATTAAAGAAAAAAAGTTAAGGCTATGACTACAGGAAAAGCAAAAAGGAAACTAAAAAAAGATTTTTTTGTTCCAGGATACGGCAAAAAAAGGTACTGGGCTGTTCAAAAAAACCCTAAAAAAAGCGGTTTATAATAAAGTTTATAATAAAAACAACGGTTGGGGTTGGAGATCTTCTGAAAAGTCAAAAAACAGCAGGAAGAGAAAAATCAAAAAGTTCAGCAAGTAACTCAAAAGACTCAAGTTTAATTATAAAACATTATTGTTTGGTTATTTGTTATAAGTTTTTATAGCAATATTGCCATTTTATTTGATATATTTGTTTTTAAGAAAAAAATAAATATTTTTTTGTATTAAATAGAGCTATGCGGAATCAATGTAGCTCTATTTTTTTAATGTTTTTTTATTGACATTTCCGATTTTATCGGATATAATAAAGAAGAGGTGAATAGAAATGGAAGAAAAAGAAAAAAATTGCAATAAATATTTATTCAAAAAAATAAATGTTGCACTGAAAAGAAAAAAGAATATCGCAAAGAGGCTTGGCTCACAAAAATAAATATGACTCCCCAGACTTTTTCCGACAATATGAAAAAGATTAGCGAACGGCGTTTTTTTCCTAAATTAGATTTTTTTAATTGATGTTCAGCACGAATTAAAAAAATTGATTTAGGATTAAATTTTTAAATATTAAATCCGATTAAAAACGTAAAAAAATTAATTAATTTTTTTTGGTATTAATAATCTTTTTAATAATTCGATAATTTCTTTTAATTTTTTTCATCATTATTTTCCATAATAATCACTCCTTTCACTTGAAGATGTAATTATTTTAATAATGATGAGGCAGTAAAAACAAATCCAGGAATCGAGGTAGGAGGTGTGAGGGTGAATAAATGACTTTTTTTAGAAAAAAACATAACTAAACTCAGAATAACAAAAAGAAATTGAGGTAATTTTATCTGAGAACAATATAGGCATAAATGATTTTGAAGAAATTGTATCGCAAATAAGAACGGATTATAAAAAATAATCCGCTTGATTCTAAAAAAATATCAAAAGAAAATATATTGTATATAATTTTACATATATAGCAATAATCATTGTTTTTCTTCTAATTGTTTTTCTTGAATTTTTCAAAAATCTGAGCAATTAGAATTGCTGTAATTAATCAATATTGCAATCAATTTTTAAATCCTTGCATATAGTTTTATATTCTTCTATCATAATAAAAGTGATTTTTAGAATATAAGTTTTTCAATTGCAATAAAATGTTCTGTTGAATGCAGATCAAATGATTCAACAGAAATATCCGAAAAGAGTCAAATACGCATTAAATTCTGGAATTACTAAGAAAACAGATCTAGGCACTAAATGAATATTTTCTACAAGTATTTCTAAAAACGTTTAAGTAGATTTCAAAAATTGAAGATAAATCTTTTTCTTTTCCAGCTAAGTTTTGCGATTTGTACTCAATGTGCTCTTTCAAAAAAAGGGGCATAAAGATTAATTATTTTATTTTTGAAATTCTATTTTTTTCTTTTTTTGTCAAACATTTCTTCTTGATGAGCGAGAAATTTTTGAAACAAAGCATACGAAAAAGCAATTGAGATTAAACTCAAAAAAATAGCAAGATATGCAACAAAAATTTTTGAAACATAGCAACACCTCCTTTCGATTTTAATATGTTTTGGCGATAATATTATAACTCAAAAGGGGTAAAAAAAGAAATAAGGGAGGTGTGAGAAATGAATATTAAAGAAAAAAATGAAAAAACAAAAATAATAGAAATGAAAAATTATTGAGATATTAAAAGAAAATAATGTTACTTTGAGAGATTTTGACATAATTTCTAATAGCATAAAAATGAAATTTGTGGAAACAGCAACTTTGAAGAATGAAGTTTCGGAAACTGTTAAGAAAAAAATGAATTAAGAATTGATGTGAAGCTGAATACAGAAGAGATTGAAAAAGTGATTGAAGAATTTTCTAAAAAGAATATCAGGCTCAATTGATATTTTATAAAAAAACAGAACCTTAAAAAGGCTCTGTCTAAAATTATAAAACTTTTTTTAACAGCTTTATCAAAAAAAGTTCTTGCCAAGTGCTTGAAGATGTAAATGTTTTTACATGATCATTTATTTTTCCATCAGGGCAATCTTTTAAATCCTGAGTATTGTGAATATCAATATAAGCCAAAAATCTTCTATATTTTGGAATTTATTGTTAGTTTCAGCTTGTATAAACTCAGGTGTAAAAAAAGTGGTCAGCAGGAGCATTTACAGAAGTGTTTTTTTCTTATATCAACTTCTGTTCCGAGTTTTTCAGAAATTTCTGAATTTATTGCATCGTAAAGTTGTTCTTCAAAAATTTTTTTAGTACTAGATTTGAATTTAATTTTCATATATTCCCCTTTCTTTTTGATTGTTAGCACTTCCTCTAAAATGTTGCTAACATAGGGAGTATATCACAAAAAAATTGTAAATTTCAAGGAGGAAAAAAATGTTTAAAAAAATTTTTTTAAAAAAAGTGCCTAAGATATAAGAATTTGCATATCTTAGAAGAAATAGGGAATAGAGAAAGAATTAAAAGAGTTAGCAAAAGACACGGAAAAAGTAACAGAAGCAAGTGTATTGCTATTTGATTCCAGGACAAAAAGAACGACAGTAAACGAAATATACTTTAACAGTCAGGGATATTTCATAATAAGGGATCAGAAAAGATTGAGACTGGGAAAAATTTAATTAACAAAAAAAGCACTCCGAAGAGTGCTAACAAAAATTTGTAAAATACTATATTTTGTGTTAATTATAACATAAATTGTTAAAAAAACACAAGATATAGGGAGAGGAAAAAGATGGAAAAAAACCTAATTATTATGGAATATTACCAGCGAATGTAAGATATGATAAAGAATTAAAACCAATGGAAAAAAATATTATTTACTGAAATTTCATCACTTACAAGCAAAGAAGGATATTGTTATGCCAAAAATTCGTATTTTGCTGAACTATATGATGTTCATAAAAAAATACGGTAGGAAACTGGATAAACAATCTTGTAAAAAGAGGTTATTTAAAAATCAGTAATTATTTATGAAAAAAAGGAACAAAAAAACATACAGGAAAGAAGATTATACATTACTACCCCTACAAACGAAAAAAACTGATACCTCTATCAATAAAAAGATTGACACCTGTCAATCAAAAAAATTTAGAGGGTATCAACAAAAAAATTGATACCCCTATCAACGAAAAAGATTGAGGATAATAATACAAGTATTAATAATACAAGTTTATTATTAAATAATAATAATATACATGTGAAAAAAATGAATTTTCACAAGCATGTGAAGATATAAAAAAACAAATGGGTAAAAATTGCTTACGAATTTGATTTATCGGGTAAACAATTAAAAAAATAACTAACAATCGAAAGAGAGCTATTAACAATTTGCTAAAAAGAGTATTCGCTGGAAGAAATGTTAAAAGGCTATGAGAAAAATCCGTACATCTAATTTCTTGCAAGGAAATAACAAAACAGGTTGGCAAATATCATTCGACTGGTTTACTAACAAATCGAATTTTTTAAAAGTGCTCGAAGGAAATTATGATGATAAAGTAAACTCTGAAATAAAAAAACAATAATACTCATGCTAATCAAAAACCTGGAGCAAGTGCAAAAACCGAAAGACCAAAAGTAACGGCGGAAGGACTTAGAAAATATTTTGGAGGTAGCAGAAATGACAATGGAGGAATTTAACGAAGGATTTGGAATGCTGCTTGACTATTACCCTAACACAAGGGTAACGGAAGGGCTTGTAAATATTTATTTTATGGGATTAGCTGAACTTAGCATAGAGCAATTCAACTATGCAATAGGCAGAATAGTCAAGGAATACGAAGGCGATTTTATGCCAAAAGTCCCAGTAATTTTAAAATATGCTAAAGATTCAGATTTGGAACAGCAAGTATTTTATGCAAAAAAATTACTGAAAACAGCAATTTATAAAAACGGCGGAAAAGGAATGATATGTTTTGAGGATAAGGGGCTGCATGCTGTGGTTGATTACGTTGGCTGGAATAGATTGTGCACGATGAAAGATGACGAGTTCGACAGTTTTCTGAAATGGGAATTTGACGGAATATACAAAGGATTCTGCGAACGCCCTTATGAGACTTCTGACTATTACAGAGGATCAAGTCAGTTGCTTGGGCAAACAAAACCTAGAATGATAAGCTATAAGGAAACCAAGATTGGCAATGCAGAAAATATGAATTTTGTAAGGCTTGAATATAAAAACATTGCGAGACAGATTGAAAAATAAGGTCGATTTGTCGGAAATAAAAAAATAGAATGCTGATAGGAGGATGAATGAAAACAGTAAGAATAAATGACCTAGTGAAAAGGAACAAACAAATCTTAAGAAGAAGAAAGGTTATTGAAAAAAATATTAAAAGAGTTGCAACAAGAAGACGACGAACTTTTGAAGGAGTTGGAACGAAACAACAACTTCTTTGTGAAACGAGGAATGGAACAAATTAAATGAAAACAACACTTATTTGTCTAAGGATAGATAACGATGAGCTGAAGACAACCGATAAAAACGAATGGATAAAATTTATAAGAAAACATCGTGGAAATGTGAAAAGCATAGAACAATTTAACTGGGAAATTCCAGAAAACAAACTGGAAAAGGCTTTGGAATATTCGTTTGATGAGTTGTATAAGTTCAAGTTAGAAGAAGAGAAAAAAGGAAGGAAAAATAAATGCTAAAAGAAAATGTAAAAGCGAAAGTAATGGTGATAGATTTTGATGACCGCAAAGGGTGGAAAATCTATCACAATGAGGATTTGTATGGAAATACAGAAATTAAGGATAGCAGATTCTGGAATGATGTCCAGAACGGTTATTATAGATTTGTCAAAGGGACAACACTGGTCGCTGACATCGACTGTCCTTGGAAAATCGAAGAACCTTTAAAAATTCTGAAGGTACATGAGGTGATTTATAGTGATTAGACTAGAGTTGCCGGTTTATTGGTATGTAACGAAAAAGAAAAAGAAATTTATTGGCATGAACTGGTATCAAGGAGCAGACAAGCATGAGATTAATAGAGTTAAAAAAAGAATATCACAAACTAATCGAATCGAAATTGACTGGTAACAAAGAAAAAAATAAAAAGGCAGTTACCAGGTGAGGTATAAATATTTTTTTATAAAAATCCTAAAAAGTGATTTAAGAAATATAACATCGGTTATTGACAAGTTTTTTTAACGATTCTTTGCAAGGATTAAGAATTGTTGAAAACGATAACATAAATTTTTAAGAAAAAAACAGTAGATGAAGTTGGCGGAATGGACAAAAAAATCCGCGGATAGAAATAGAAGTGGAGGAATTAGAAAATGAATGAAAAGATATATTTGATTTGTTACGAGACAGTCAATGAAAAAGGGAATATTGATATAAGTGTTAAAAGCAAAAAAATTTAACAGAAGCAGACTTTTTGGAATTGGCAAAAATGGCGGTAAATGAAAGAGTTAAGGAGAAATTTATAATAACAAATATTATAAACTTGACAAAAAAATAAGAAAGGAATTAGAGGAATAATGGAACAATGGAATAAATTGGTTGGATTAGTAAAAGAGTTTTTACATCGCATTTGGGCAAGAAAAAATATTTTTTTGCTATGAAAAATGAACTTACTAGAAATGCTAGAAAGAGTAAATTTGAGGAATAAGTTGTTAATAGAGGAAGCTGAGGAATATATCGAAGCAGAAGCAGAAAAACAACAAGATTGAAATGCTAGATGCAGTATGTGATATGAATTATATATATCTTGGAACTTTACTTGAAAAAAACAATGGAGATGTAGATGCAGTTGTAAAAGATATTTTTTTCGAAGGGGATATGATGTTCGAAAAAATATGGGCTAAGATTTATAAGAATAAATTTGACAAAATTTTTGTGATGCATTCGAAGAAGTTCACAAAAAGCAATATGTCAAAAACTTGAAAATGGGAAAAGCAATTTTTCAGGGAAGATGGAAAAAAATATTAAAAGGGAAAAAAATTATTTTAGACCAAATTTAAAAACAGTTTGTTGAATAAAAAAACAGGAGGAATATTAATGAACGAACTTATAAAAATAGAAGTAAACGAAAATAACGAGCAAGTAGTTAGCGGAAGAGAATTACATAAATTCCTGGAGGTAAAATCAAGATTTAATGACTGGTTCAACAACAGGATAGAAATATACGGATTCACTGAAAACATTGACTTTGTAGCTATTACTAAAAATTTTAGTAACAGCTCAAGGGAATAAAAAGCGACTATAAAGATTATTTGATGAAAATAAGCATGGCAAAAAGAACTGGCTATGATTGAGAACAATGAAAAAGGGAAGGTAATAAGAAAATATTTTATTGAATGCGAAAACATGTGGAACAGTCCTGAAATGATTTTGATGAAAGCAAATCAGATTCAAGGCAGAATGATTGAGAACTACAAAAAAGAAATTCAGGACATAAAAATTGAATTAGCTTATCAAAAAGAAGTTGTCGCAGGAGTAACAGAAAACATAGATGTTTATCAGAAACAAAAAATATTAAACAGAGTCGTAAAACACAAAGGTAGTAATTTCAGCAACAGATGGAATGAACTATATATAGTTTTTAGAGAAACATACGGCATAGATTTGAAAGCTAGACGGAAAGGTTACGATTTAAAACAAATTAAGAATGGAGATAAATGTAAAAGCGTATTAGATTATGCTGTAAAATTTGGGCATTTAGATAATTTGTATAATATAGCTTTGAAATTGTATGAAACTGATATGGATGAGATTATTCACAATATTAGGATTGGATTAAATTAAGAGAAGACAGGACAATGACAACTGAATAATAACTGTGATTTGTAATATTTTACTTTACAATGTCAAAAAGTTGCACTTTTGCTACTTTTTAAGATATAATTTAGTTGCAGAAAGGACAGGCTAAGAAGGAGAAGAAGATATGAAAAAAATTAATGGAGTTATATCAGGAATAGCAAGCCTATTTAGTGATACAAGTTCAAATATTTTAGAAAAATATCCGTTTACTTACGAAAAAGATGTAAAAAAATCATTGCAAAAAGGTTGGAATAATGTAGGAATGGCAATAAGAGGAGCGGTAGAACAATATGGGCAAGCTGAAAAAAACAGGCAAATAAAAAAAGCAAACTAAAGAAATGCTGGTTCAGCAGAAGAAAAATAGAACAATATTCAGGGATAATTCCGCCACCTAGTGTAATTGATGGTTATGAGAGGAACTGTCCAGGAGCAACTGACAGAATTTTAAAGATGACAGAAAATGAATTAAAAAACAAACAAGAACTGGATAAGAAAGAACAAGAAAATATTCATTTGTGTAGAAAAAAAGCGCTAGAATTTGATATAAAACATAATACAAGAGGACAAGTTTTAGGCTTTATACTGCTGTTCACAATGCTTATTGGAGGATTTGCATTAGTCTTTATAGGAAAAAGAAATAAGTGGTTATGCCACAATAGTCAGTTCTGTTTCGTTGGGGCTGGGCAGTTTAATTTGGAGCAATTCTAAAAAAATAAAAAAATAGAAATCACAGTTATTAATTTAGCTGTGATTTTTTTATGCAAATAGTAAATAAAAATATAAAAAAATAGCAAAAATTTATATAATAAGAATGATAAAAAATATATTATAAGTGTGAAAAAACATTGAAATTATATTTTAAAAGTTAGAAAATGGAGGAAAAAATGGATGAGAATGTATTGGAAAGAATAAAAGCGAGGCTTTTAAGCGGAATAAAAAGTAAACGATAGTGATTTCAATTTCATGAAGCTGAACGCTAATTTGTTCAAGAATATTAAATTTATTAAGAGAAGGAAGGCTAAGAGAAGATGTCTAAAAGAATGAGCAGGGAAAACCAAAAACTGATTTACTGGTTCATAGACTGCTACGCTTACAAGTTAAAAGGAGTAGACATAAATTGGCAGACTAGCAAGCAAAAGCCTGCCATTTCCGATTATTTTTTATACAAGGCAAAGGAGGACTTGAAAAAACTTTATATCAAGCACAGCGGAAAGAATATAAAGGGATATGAGCCTTTCAGGAACATGGAGAGCAAGCTGAAAGACAGAATTGGAGATATAATTGACAAGAATTATACGAAAGAAAGCAAAATTAATATAATCACGAACGATTTAATGGATTTTGTAACTGACGAGATTCAAATGTTGTTTATAAAACTGAATGATACTTTTAGCTTGGCACTTAAATTAATGAGTAATACTGAAGCTGTGGCATTTACCAATTTCCTTTTTGACTATTTTTTGCAGAATAACATAGCAATGTGGGAAGAAATGCAAATGCTGTATAAACATCAGAATGAAGAAAAATATATTTATTCTATGCTGAAATATAGGAAATGTGCTGTATGCGGAAAATATCATACAGAAAATAGCAGTATAGATTTGGAACATTGGGATTCAATCGCAAGTACTCACGGAACTTATAAAAAAGACACTGGACAGGAAGGGCGGTATATTTCGTTGTGTAGACTACATCACAATCAGAAACATAATTGGGGAGTTCAGACATTTGAAAGAAAATACAACGTAAGGGGTATTTATTTGGATGATGAACAGATAAAAAGAACTGAAAAAGTTTATAAAAAATCATTTTAAGGCATTTAAGGAGGAGATATGATAAAAATATATTTATTAGTCGCAACAATTTTTCTAGAAATTTTATTTATACGATTTGAATTGGATGAACTACAAAATTGGTACAAAGCAGTCGAGGTTCAAATGTTTGAAGATTTTAATACTAGAGAAAAATCAAAGAAAAATACGCAAGAAAAAGCAAAGAAAAAAATATATTCAAAAATATTGATTGTAGGTTTGTTAGTATTATTTGGAATTTCTTTTTAAAAATAGTTCAGTCACAGAAAGTCGTTTTGGCTGAGATAATACAAACAAACGAAGTATTTACGGCAAAAAAAGATTAGTCGAAAAAGTCGATTGGATTAGAAAAATTACTGATGTCGGCAAAACGGTATAAAGAACGTTTGGATGATGTTGGGAAAAACGATAGAAATTAGGAGAAGAAAATGAAACTTATTGAATTATACGGAATAAAGATAAAAGAATTAACTGAAATATTGAAAGATGAAAGAGTAAGAAAATTTGAAATAAAAAGAACACACAAATTACATAGATTATTTCATTATATCGTTTGAGTTAAATTATGAAAAGAAAAATACAGTTTGATATACGTTTAAGTGATATGAAAGATTATCAAAGTCGGGATTTATCAATAGAAGAAATAAGTTCTCAATTTGATAAAAAATTTACAAAATTAAAAGAATACTTAGAAAGCAAAAATAAAGGTGAGCTTAAAGAACTAGAGAATAAAATATCTGAGTATGAAGCAGAACTTAAAAAGGCAAAAGAGCAATATGATAAAATAAACGATTATGGTGAGAACTTATAAAGTTAGGAGGAATAAATGGCAGAAAAAAACAATATTAGACGGAATAATTTTTGAAAATAGACAACGGTTATCCGTTGTTGCAAGTTGAATACAAAACACTTCTTGAAAAACTTCCTATCATAAAAAAGGAAGAAAGTGTTGGAGATTGGCATAGTGGAACAATAAATTATAGAAATGTTAAAAAAGAATACTATGTGGTAGGAAATTCAGAAAAAAAGGTTATTTTTGGTTTTATCACGCTAAAAAGTGAATGGGTTGTAGATGGATATTTTGATATTAAAAGAGTTCAAAGAAAATCTGAACAAGTCACAGAAACAAGAGTTTGGTATGAATAAAAAGAAAGGAAATTAAAATGAAGAAATTATTATTAGGAATTGTAATTTTAGGATCGTTAGGAAGTTGTGCAAGATGGGAAGACAGTCGAAAAGATTGGAAAAGCGATACAAGTGGATTAAAAAGAATTGTAACGGTTTATACTCTCGACGGGAAACTCTTAAAAGAATATAAAGGAATGATAAGAGTAAGAGATTCGGATGAGAGCGGAAGAATATCGTTAAACTTAATAAGTGAGAATAATCGCAGAGTTACAATCGATAATGCAATTGTGATAACAGAGGAGGAATAAATGGAAATAATAATGAGAATGATAAGTGGACTAATTACATTAACGGCTGTATTAGTGCTGGTAAGATACATCTACGGATTAGTTCTTGTATTCAAAAAAACAAGTCAAAGACATTTAAATTTAGCATAAGCAATATAATAGCATTTTTGATTGCTATGATTGTAAATCTACTTGTGATTTACGGACTGATTTGGATTATAAAGTTTTTGCGATTAGAGTATAAAGTGGTATAATAAAGATAAATAAAAAAATAAATTAAAGAGGAGAAAAAGTATGGGAAAAAAATTAATTTAGATTATTTGATTTATAGAGGATTTAAAGAATTGATTGAAGATTTTTATGGGAAATAGAAAAATTTGAAACTTATTATGATATTGAGGATCAAATGATACTTAAAAATTTTTGTGGTTTGTGTTGAATACAAAAAAATAGATTATTTAAACTATCAGCACAAAAAAATCATTTTCTGGCGACAGTGGATGGGATTGCAAAAGAAACAAACACGAATGAATTAATAAAAAAAGTTGGAAGATGAATTTGAGAAATTTAAAGAAAAAGTTTTGAAATTTGATGAAATAAATGAAATGAACTTCGATGAGTTGAAAGAAAAAAATATTTTCAAGAAATGGGATTGAAAAAAATAGGGAAATAAGGTATAATTAGGAGGTAAAATGCTTAGTAAAGAGCAGATAAATCAAATTGAAAATGATAAAAAAATATTTTTTTGCGTTGTAGAACTACTCAAAGTGATTTCGATGAAAGGAGAAGTCAAAGTGACTTTTAAATTCAAAAGATAAGAAATTGAAAGGGAGAGAATTATGGCGTGATACAATAGAATAAAGACAAGAGCAAAAAGTTTGTGAGTCGATTTATATATAGATTGGAAAACAGTCTATTTATAAGTCGGCTCTTTTTTTGTCTAAAAACTAAAAAAAGGTAAAGGAAAAATGAAAGATGAAAACATAAAAATTATTAATCAAGAACGAATTTAAAAAAATGGTGCAGGAGTCACTGAACTATCTAAAAATATAAAAATTAGTGCAAATACTATTAACAGCTGGAAAAAGAGAAAAATGGCAAAAAGTTGCATCAAAAGGAATGCACCAAATTCTAAAAATGCACCAAAAAAACAAAAACTGGTGCAAACGATAAAGAAACACAGATAAAAATCGGATATCCTCAACAATGTTCCAAAAGAAAAAAATTTTTGCAAAAATTTTCAGTAACTGAACGAACTTATTACAACAAAGTAAAAAAAGTGTTAGAGAAATCCAAATTGAAAAAAAGTCAGTCAATTTTAACTAAAATCGCAGACGAAAATTATAACGATTTGAAAGAGCAATTATTGGAATTGGAAAATGAAAAAAAGAAAGTTAAAAGAAAAATTTTTGGAAATTGATTGGAAGATGACGAGACTCTTAAACGTATAAATACACGCCTAAAAAGTCTTAAAAGAATTTGAAAAAAAGAGATTTACAAAAGGCGGACAGATTGTTGGAAGCTATCGGCAGGCAGAGTTGGAAATGGAATTGGAAAATGAGAATATCCAAAAAGAAAAGCTGGAAATCGAAAAATCTAAATTAAATACTGATATAAATGAGGATAACAAAATAGAAATTAAGTTGGTGGGAATCTGATGGAAATAGTGAGAGAGGTAAATAATCATTTTAAAGAGTTTTTATTGGATAACAGCCAGCACATTTTATTTTTTTGCTAGGCGGATATGGAAGTAGCAAAGTCATACAATGCAAAGAGTTAAATTGGTACTTTTATCATTACAGGAAAAAAAGGAAAAATTTTGGTTGTAAGACAGATAAGAGAGAATTTAAAAGAGAGTTGTTATGCGGATATCAAGATATTATATATAGCTTTTGGGTTGGAAAAAAATATTTTTTTATTTCACATCAACGCCGATGAAAAATCACTTGCAGTGTAACAGGAACAGAATTTATTTTTAGAGGATTGGACAATGTTAAGAAGATAAAATCAATAAAAAGACATAGATACTATTTGGATAGAAGAAGCAGATGAGATTGATTATAAATCATTTAAAGAACTTAAATCGAGATTGAGAAGTATAAAAAAACAGAAATATATTGATTTTAACAACTAATCCTAATGAGTTTGGAGTATGGACGTATAAATATTTGACAGAAGTTTTGAAAACAGTCGGCAAAGATGAAAACAATCTATATGCTGAACGGATTATGAAAATAAAGAACGAAGTAAATTTGAAAAAAAGGAAATGTATTTTCCGAAAAATATATTTACATCATTCAATATACACAGACAACAAATTTTTTTGCCCTGACAACTTCATAGCAGACTTGGAAACGGAAACAGATGACTATTTAAGAGCGATAAAAAAACGCTAGGTAGATTTGGAAGTGCAGGGATACATTATTTAGAAATTTACATCACTTAGAACAAAAATAGAATAAAAAGAAATAATTGCTGATAAATGGAATAGATTCGCTGGATTCGATTTTGGTTTTAGTAACTCATACAATGCAATAGTAAGAGTCGTGATAGATGAGGAATTGAATGATTTGTATATCTATGATGAATTTTACGATAATCATTTAACTGATGTGGAAATGTTAGAAACTGAAATGATACAGAAATTAATAAATGATGGCGAAGTTGTTTATGCGGATAGTGCTGAACCAAAAGCAATAGCTTTTTACAATATGAACAATGTAATGATTAATCCAGTCAAAAAAGACAAGTGATATAAAGCAAAGCAGGAGTTAAAAAAGATACAATCATTTAGGAATATATTTATTGATAAAAATGTGTGCCCAAATACATACAGAGAATTAACGGAAATGAAGTGGTTTTTTAATAAAGATGGATTGATAGCAAAGAATCCTAAGACACAAAAGCCGTTTAATATTGATCCACATAGTTTCGATGCTATTAAATATGCACTAAGTGATTATACACCATATGTATTAAATAAACATTATTACAAAGAGGAGGTGGACGATGAGACTTAATATTTTTTCAAAAGGATTTTGGAGTACCAGGTCGCCAGTTACGCTATCGGAATTTATAAACGGTTATGCGCTTGAAGATGAAGACCCCGAAAAGTTTTTAAGCCAACTATACAAAAAATCCGTTTACATCTAGTGCAATAACAAGGATAAATGAAGCAATAAATAATTTGAAATGGGGAACTTATAAAAAAGGATATGGGGATAATGTTAGAGATGTTAAAAGTAGCTATGTGTTAAATACATTGCAAAATCCTAATTCTTTGCTCAACACAGACCAGTTTATTAATTATTTTGCTTTATATTACATCTTGTTTGGCGAGTTGCTTGTAATGAGAATTGATTTGTATACAAAAGCCGAATTGATTTTATTTAAAAAGGCTCTTATTATATCGAATACGATAATGACAACGTATTGAATGGAATTAAGTCAATACGAATAAATGGCAAAGAGTACAAAGGCGAAGACTTGAAGATGTTTCATTATATCAAAGGTGTGAACGTTTACGACAACATTGCTGGAGCAGGTCGAGGAATAAGCAAGGTACAGTCACTAGCAGCTTTACACAATTACTGGTGCTATATAATGCAGTGGAACAACAGCATATTGAAGAATGGTGGTAAGAGAAATCTTATAATCGTTGTTAAAAAGTTTCTGAACGCTTTTAAGAAAAAAGAGATCAAGAATGAAATAGAACAGAATAGCGGATCGAGGAATGTAGGGAAAGCACTTATCTTAGACGGAGAAGGCGCAGAAATAAAAGAGGCAGACTTTTCGCCACAGGACTTTGATTTTTTAAATGCTATGGACGAAATAAGGAACACAACTGCTGCTGTAATGAATGTGCCGAGTATCTTAATTGGGGATAGAACAAACAGCAAGTTTAGCAACTATAAAGAGGCTAAAAAAGATTTGTATACAGAGAACATATTGCCACTTGTCGAACAAATAGCCGAGTATCTTAATAATATAATGAAAGATAAGCTAGAAAGCAACGAGTACATAGATTTTGATACAAGTCACGATTGGAGTGCTCAAAGAAGACAGAAAAGAGAAAATGGCAATGCTTAATAATCTTAGTTATTTGACGATAAATGAGAAGAGGGCAGAGCTTGAATATCCACCAATTGAGAATGGCGATGATATTTTAATCAACACATCAATGACATCGCTCAAAGAAATATACGAAGACGTAAAACCAGTTGAGGAGGAAGATGATGGCAAAGAAACTGAATCAAACGAAGAAGAAAATGAAGAAAATCAAACTGACTAATTCTCAAAAAAAGGTACTTGCTAAAAGACAGTTAAAAATGCGTAACAGATTAATACTTAAATTATTTGGACGGCTAAGACTGGTATTTAAGCAACTTCGTGGTGATATTGATATAAATGAGCAGATGTTTTTGAGTGAATTTGCTTGGGAAACATTTGCAAGTCAATTATTCAAGGAATTGAAAAAAGGGATACTTGAAACAGTAAGTGAAACGTCTAATTTTCTTGTTACACATCGTGGCATTGATGAAAAATTAATTCCAGCAGTTAAGAATAAAACATTAAAAGCATTAAGTAAAAAGGTAATTGCTGAAAAAGGTAACAAATATAACCAAAACCACGAAAGATATTTTAAAACAAAAATCATAGTTCGTGGACAGGAAAGTGGAACAAACATAAGGGATATTGCAAAAGAGATAACTCAAAAAGTAAAAGGTATGGAAAAGAAAAGAGCAATGGTTATTGCAAGAACTGAAACGGCTACTACTGCAACAACAACGTATCACAATGGATTGGAGCAGGCAGGACTGGAAAAGACTTGGTGGCACGTTGGCGGTGGTAAAACTGACAGGGAAACTCATTTGAAATGTGATAAAGAAACAAGAAAGCCAAATGAAAAATTTAGTTGTGGGCTTTTATATCCACATCAGTTAGGAGCACCAGCGAGCGAGATTATAAATTGTCATTGCGAATTAATATAGGAGGTGTAAAGTGGAACAATTTAATAAAAGTGTCAAAATGGTATTGAAACAAGATACTGAAGAAAAAGGAATAATTGAAGGGCAATTAGTAACGCATAGTGTTATTGATAGTTACGGTGATTATTTTGATAAAACAGCACTTGATAAAGTGGATAAGGACAAGACCTATTTCTTGTTGCATATGCACGACTGGAGTAAAGAGATCGGAACTTTGAAAGTTTATCAAGATGAAACTGGAAATCTTAAATTCTTAGCTAAACTTGATTTGTCGACAGATGAAAAAGGCAATGCTTTGAATTTAGACGCTCGAAAAGTTTATTCGATGATGAAAAACAATGGAGCAAACTATGAAATGTCTGTTGGCGGATTCTTAAAACAAAGAGAGTTTGGAAAAGTGCATACAGATAAAGGCGAAGTAAACGCTAGAATAATTAAAGAGTTTGAAGTTGTCGAAGGTAGTGTAGTTTTAAAAGGTGCAGTACCTGGAGCGACTGTGCAAACAGTAAAAGGCGATAATAATATAAACAAAAATAATAAAGGAGATGATAATATGCCAAAAAAATATCGAGGATTTGGAAAAAGGAATGAATCAAAACACAAAGGATATTAAAAAAAGCAAATGAGGATTTAGCAGTACGATTAAAGAAAAAATGAAGAATTGGAAGGCGAAATTGGAAAAGCTAATGAAGAACTTGGAAAAAAATGGGTAAATCTTTTAGACGAACTTATGAAAAAAAGGTATATCTAACCCTGAAACAGAAGAAAAAAAGGAAACTGATGCATTTGTAAAAATTTTTTTAAAAACAGGAGATAGAAATATCGAAGGATTAATTAAAGCGCCTATAATGACGACTGGGGTAACTCCAATTTTAATGCCGTCAATATTATCAAAATGAAATTTTGAAAGAGACTAAAGAAATATCTAATTTCTTAATGAAAGGTAAAATTGTAACTTTAAAGGAAAAATCAATTATCATTCCGGTTAGAAATGAAATAACTGAAGCGAATGAAATTGTAAAAGAAGGTGCAGGGAATACTAGAGACGGTTCTTTGGCTTATAGTCAAATTGAAATAACCGCAGGAATGAGACAAGTTAGATACCCAGTGACAGATGAAACAAGGGCAGATACAGCGTTTGATATTGTTGGTGAAATAAAAGAAGCTATTTCAGAAGAATTTGGTCAAACATTATCAGCTTTAACATTGAAAGGAACTTACAATACTACAACAGAACAATGCATTGAGGGATTTTTAACAAATGCAGATGTATTGGCTGGAGCAGTAACAACAGGTTCAACTAATAAAGTTACTTGGGAAGATATGGTGAAACTTGAAACTGGTATGAAATTAAGTTATAGACAAGGTTCTGCTTATTATGTGTCACCAAAATTATATGAAGAAATGAAATTATGGAAAGATGCGAACGGTGTACCTTTGTGGAACACAATCAGAGACGGGGCGACAATGAGATTTAATGGTTATCCAGTTTATGTCGAAGAGTTTTTAGATGATATAGCAACTGGTAAATATCCAGCTGTATTCTGTGACTTTGCGAAAGGTTATACATATGTTATGAAACAAAACTTTGAGCAAGAATTACATAGAGATCCTGACAAGAGAATTACAACATATTTTACTAGAATTAGAATCGGTGGAAAAGTTACAAGAGCCAAAGCGTTCTCGGTTTTAAAAGTAAAATAGAGGTGGTTTGAATGCTGATGACAGTAAATGACTACGAAAAAATAACAGGTACAATCTTAGCTGATGAAGAATTGGCTAAGGTTGAAACCTTGCTTGGTATCGCAATTAGTCAAATTGAAAATATAACTGGATATAAATTAGAAGTTGAAACGCTTACAGAGGATTATGATTATAACAAGCGAATTTACTTGGACAAACGTCCAGTTGCTGAAATTGTAAGTATTAATTCTGATGATGAATATAAAAAGTCGTAGAAATTATATTGAGTTTGTTAATTTTAGTAATTGTCCTTGCAATACAAAAAGAAAAAGAAATTGAAGTAACTTATAAGGCTGGATATGATGAACTGCCAGACTGGCTGAAATATGAAATATCTATGCTTGTGAATGATTTTATAAACAGTATGGATGAAGAGAGTGGGAAGTATAAGAGTTATAAGATTGATGACATTTCTTATACATTTGTGGATTTTGCTACTAATAAGAGAGAAAAATTGAAAGTATTGTGAGGCGGATATATGGCTGAAATTGTATATGAATTAGAGGGGCTAGAAAAACTTGATAAGGAACTGAAATATTTAAGTTCTCATGCTGTTAAAGTTGGAGTTTTAGGAGATGGGAGTAATAACGGCGTCTCGGTTCAAGATTATGCTATTTTTAACGAATATGGGACAAGCCGTGGTATTCCTCCAAGACCGTTTTTTAGATTATCGGTAGGTACTGCAAATGCACAGAATGAGATAAAAGAGTATATGAAAAGTCAAGTTGAACAAATTATTCAAGGTGGAATAACTGGGCAACAGGCTTATGAAAATCTAGGAACATTTGTAGTCCAAAAAATCAAAAAAACAATAGCAAGCGGTAACTTTGCAGCACTTAATCCGCAAACTATAAAGAAAAAAGGTCATAGTAAGCCGCTTATGGATACACATTCGCTTTACGAATCAATAAGTTATGAAATTGTGGGGGCATAGAATGGCACATAAAACATTTATTCCAAAGAGATTTTTTAGTAAATGCAAAATATCGAAAAGAACAAGCAAGTGGATTAATTCGGAACTGGTTGAAGTTGATGGAAGTTTAGAATTTGAGGGAGCAGTATTTAATCTCAATAGGCAGGACATAAGTATGCTTGTGGAACAAGGGATACAAGTGACTTTAGACACTAAAAAAATATACTGTTATATTGATATTGACTTGAAAAATAAAAATTGAATTCGAGGGAAACGACTATATTGTAACAACAGCAAAAAAACTACACAAAAACACGATAAACTTAGAATTTATTATATTGAAAGGGTGCAAGAATGAAAAACGAAGTATTGAGAAAATTGTTAGCCAGTTTCGTAGATTTCCAAGTTATTCGTGATAATTATGTAGCTAAAAAACCAACAGAATGCGCTGTTATGCATACAATAAGTCTTAATAAGTCGGCATACAGTGCATATAGAACTATTGAAACAACAGACACACAAATTAAGGAAAAGGCTTTGAGATTAGTTATCGCTTATTTGCAATTTGATTTTTATGCTCCGACACAGTCAAGAGCAGAAGAAATGGCTAGTGAATTACTTGAGGTTATAGTATTTAAGAAAAGACACGACTTGATCAGGAATGGATTCGGATTAAGCGATGACGAGATAGAAATAAAAGATTTAACTTTTCTTGAGAGCAGTCAATATATTTACAGATTTAGTTTTGATGTAGAAATGAACTGGCGAGAATCAAGTGAAAGAGTAAGAGATTTAATTAAAGATGTAGAAGTAAAAACGGAGGTAGAGAATGGCTAAGAAAATAAAAGTAACAGTAATAAGACCAACAAAGCCTTTATTGCTGGGTGATTTTGGGAAAGTCTTATTTATAACTAAAGAGGCAGATAAACCTTACAAGAAGTATACAAAATTGGATGATGTTAAAACAGATTTTGGAGCTAATTCTAAAATGTATAAAGGCGTGGAAACATTTTTGTCACAAGAGGATAGTGATGGAAATGTAATTCAGCCAGATGTTTGGTATTGCGCAAGTAAAGCAACACCGAACGAAGAATTTTTAGACAGTTTACCAACTGGCGATTTTTACGGTGTGATTGTAGATTTTTATGATGAGGAATTTACGAAGGCATTGGCTAAATGGCTAACTAGAAATGTTAAGTTTGCAATTGTAGCTAATTCGACAGCAGAGAATAACAAATTAAAAGAAAGCGTGAGAATATATTTTATGGCAGGAAAAGCTGAAGGTGGAAACTTGGATATATTTGGATTACCAGCTTATACATTTGCTCAAGGAATCAATGGGCGTTGGAGTGACAGAAGAATATTAGGAGTAGATCCGTCAGCTAAAACTTTGACAGAAGAAAGTGATAATGAAGAAGGTAATATTAATTACACCAGAAATTTCGTCGGATACAATGCTGTAACAAGTGGTTCTTGGTGTGCTGATGGTGTAAGACATGCAGACCAAACTATTAAAATAGATGCGATTGTGCATAATATCGAAACTAATTTGGCTAGAATGTTGATTGAGGAAAAGAATACAACAATGGATGGTGAAGGTATTCCGAAAGTTGAAGCGTTATTAAATAGAGTAATGTTAGCAATGGGGAAACAAGGAGCAGTTGCTAAGAATAATAGTGGTGAATACTTGTTTAAAGTTACAGTCCCAAGCATTGAAGACACTTCGGCACAGGCAGGATTGACTGTAGACGATTACATCAATCGTACACTTAGAAATGTAAAAATCAATTTCACAATTAGCACGGAAATAGAAAAAATTGAAGTTGTATTGGTTTGGCACGACGAACCATTAACGGCATAAGGAGGTAGAAAATGGGAAATAATTTTTTAGAAAAATCAATAGATTTAAGTAAAGTGGATTTATTTATTACATTCGGTGGGGAAACATACTTAGTAAAGGAAGCAAAAGAAATAGAAAACAATCCCACGGAAGATAGTCACACAATGGGCGATCCAGATATTAAAGGGAATGTCCCAACAATTCAAACAAGGGTTACAAAAAGAGAAATTAAACTAACAACAGTAAAAGGGTCTGATGATGATATATTCTTGACAAAATGTAATGCAAACCCAAAAGGAGTTTTAGGAACATTGACATATATTGATGCTTCAGGAATGAATAAAATTGTTGGAGTTGGACAAGGTGTTTCCGTTCAAAAAGGCGGGGAGAGAAAAAATAATACAAAAGATGTCGATATCGAATATACAATCCAATGTGCAAAATATGATGAGAAAGTTTAGGAGGAATTAGAAAATGGCGAACATAGAAAATGAAAAAATAGAAGAAAAAGAGCAAGAAAGCAATGTTTTTATTGATAATTTAGGGAGATTGAATATTAAAGGGCAAGAGATTTACGTGGATTCAGAAGGAACTTTAAAAGAGTTTGATTTTAGATTAACTAAGCCACAAAATTATCAAATTTACACAAATGCTCTAACAAAAATTTTTGACAGATAAAGATGTCACAGTATTTGCAGCAACTGTATTGCCAAAAATGGTTGAAAAACCAAACGAGGCTAGGAAAATTAGTTTTTTTGAATATGATGAGGAGGCATTGTTTGAAATAATTGCGACTATTATAGACTACATGGGTAAGTTCAAGGAGAACAAGAAAAGGAAATTGAACATGACCTTGAAATAGCAGAAGAACAATACAACGATCCTATGATTAAAAATGAAATGGGAGTTTATCATAAAAAGAAAAATAAAAAGACCCTAATGTTGTTCTTGATATGAGTAATGTTAGGTTCTTTCAATGGTGTAGAGCGATAATGGATTTTGAGGAAAAGGAGGGATAAAATGGCTGGCGAAAATAAATTAGAAATATTGTTGAGTGTTAAAGCCGAAGATAGTCCTTTGAATAAACTAAAATCTAAAATGCAATCTATATTGCCTGCTGCTACAAAAGTAGAAGAAAAAATATCAAAAATCGGAAACAAAGTTGGTGGCTCTGGATTAGAGAAACTAAAGGCTAAAATGGCTAGTTTAATACCAACGACAAGCAAAGTTGATAGTATTTTATCAAGATTAGGAAGTAAAATGATTAATTCCAACGGATTAAACGGATTAGTGAATAAGCTTGAAAAAATACCGTTTGTTGGAAGTAAAATAGGAAGTAGTTTTGATAAATTCAGGGACAAAATGAATGGCATTTTAAGTTCTGGAAATATTCTTGGCACAGCTTTCAAAAGTTTAGGTTCTAAAATAAAAAGCTCCTTTTCGGTAGATAATTTGAAAAAATTTGGTTCAGCATTAAAGGGGATCGGAAGCAAAATAACAGGAATAATAGGCAAATTAGGCGGATTACTTGGTAAATTAGGAGCAGTTGCAGGTATTGCCGGCGGAATTAGTTTTGCAGGATTAGCAAAGGCTTCTGACGAAAATTCGTTGAGAAATTCTAGGCTTAAGATGGTCACTAATGATGTCGGTGGATTGAAACAAAAAAACTTTCGCATGACTCAAAAGCAGTGGGGCAGACTATGGAGCGCAACTAGATTCGATTGCTAAACTTAAAATGCTTACTAACGGATTGTTTAACGACAATGAAGCAGTTAAATTTACAAGCACATTGGATAAAGCATTCAAAGTATCAGGTACATCGGCTGAAGAAGCCAAGTCAGCAATGTTTCAGTTAAATCAAGCAATGACTTCTGGAAAATTGCAAGGTGATGAGTTTAGGTCTGTAATGGAAAAATGCTCCTATTTTAGCTCAAAAGATAGCGGAGTCAATGGGAGTTTCGATGGGAGAACTTAAAAAGTTAGGCTCTGAAGGTAAAATTACTTCAGATGTAATTAAAAATGCAGTGTTAGGAAGTGCTGGTGAAATAGAAAGCAAATATAAAGATATGCCCCTTACTTTTGGAAAAGTTTGGCAACAAGCACAGAATGCAGGGCAACAAGCTATGGATGGACTACTTACAAAAGTAAATGAATTGCTTAAAACTAATGCTGGTCAAAAAATGGCTCAAAGTGTGCAACAAGCATTTTCAAGAATGGCAACAATGGCTGACGGTGCATTTGATGGAATATTAAACATTTTCGGAAAATTGAATTTTGCTCCGCTGTTAGCTCCGCTGCAACAAATAGGTGGATTGATAAAACAAGCATTTAGTGGAATTAGTGGAGATGGACTTGTAAATGGAATTGCTAACGGATTAAATACGATTATTAGTTTAGCAGGGCAAGTTGCAGGAGTATTCGGTCAAATGCTTAGTGGTATTAATTTTGGACAGATAGGGCAGATATTTAGTGATATAGGCAATGCTGTTATGACATTATTTTCCAATATTGATTTTGGGAGTATAGGAAATATGTTTGCAATGGCTTTTGGACAGATTATGCAAGTTGTATCTATGCTTACTCCAGCGCTTGCGCCAATAATGCAAATATTTGCAGTAATTGTTAATTTAGCAGTTCAAATTGGTACTGCTTTGATTCCAGTAATTGGTATTATCTTGCAAATAGGAGCAGTATTAATATCGGCAATAGTTCCAGTCGCTCAAGTTGTAATCGGTGTATTTGCTGGAATTGTAGGAGTTGTAGTTGGAGTGTTTTCAGCAATAATAGGTGTAGTTGCTAGTGTTATGGGAGCAGTACTTTCTGTTATTTCAGGAGTTATTAATTCGATTGGTGCAGTAGTAAATAAAATTGCTACATTTTTTACTCAAGGATTCAACAAGGCAAAAAGCATTGCACAAGGTGTAATTAATGCAATCAAAGGATTTTTTGAAGGATTAGCTGGAAAAGTTAGTGAAATAGCAGGTAAAATAGCCGGAATGTTCAAGATTAAGCCTCCGTCTTGGTTAGGGTTCTTAGGTGGCGGAAAAGGTAGATATATAGGAGATAAATCGTGGGAAGGTGGACCAGTTACTGTTGCTGAAAAAGGTGCAGAAATGATTAGGTTGCCAAGTGGACAACAGTTCTTAGCTAATGAAGAAATGACTATGAACTTGCCACAAGGTACTAGAATTTCAACCGCTGAAGCAACAAGAAGAATGATGAGAGATCAGTTTGGGAAAAACTCTAAAAAGGCTATTGATAGCAAAAAATCAAGTTCTGGCAGCAAATCGAATAATAGTGGAGGTTCACAAAACATTTTTTCTCCTACAATTGTTGTTGAAAATTCAGGTGGAAACGATAGAGAGCTCACAAGAAAAATAGAGGAAATTTTAAGAAGATTTTTTGAAGAAAAATATATAGCGATGGGAGGTTAGGCAATGGATTTTAGTGGATTGAATGCAACCAAGCAAAAAATAAAAGGAAATCCTTTTAGCAAAATGGCTTACGAAGAAGTGAAAAGTAAGCTATACAACATAGGATTAAATAATATTTTAGGAAGCGTTGGAGCAACTGCTTATGGCATTGCCTTAGCTCATTCCGCAGAAGTAAATCAATTCTTTTGATAGCATGTTCGGGTTTAAACTCTTTGAAGAAGCAGAGAGATGTAAAATTAATGATATTCCGCTTGAATGGGTACAAATTAAGAGCGATGAAAGAAGTAGCGATGTAAAAACACATTCGCTTGAAGATAGAGACAGTACATTAATAAGTAGCAATGTTTCACATAGTAATAGAAAAATACAGTATTTCGGTAATTTTTGAGTGACTTAGTAACTAAAAATTCCGAGAGTATTTACGAGCAAATAGTAGAATTGTGGCAAAAGAAAACATTATGCACAATTTCCACAGTTGAGACAATAGAGGATATGGTTATTACTAAAGTTTCACGAAGTTACAGCACACAGTCAACGCTAGAATTTGAAATTGATTTTGAAGTTTTGGAGTTTGCTTATTTGATGAGAAAAGGCGATGTTTTGGATTCAGAAGCAACTACATTAAAGGATGAGCAAAAAACAGGAGTTGCAGGAACAAAGGATAGTGGACTTAGTTTTGGAGGATTTTTGAAATGAGAATTGAGATAGATAAGAAGAAAATTCCTTATGTTTTTACTTTTAAAAGCGGAAATGAAATATATTTGCTTAGAATTAAGCACTTTAAAAGCAACAATCGAATTTATGTTGATGTGATGGACGAAAAACGGTGAGATAATGCTTGGAAACGAAAAAACTTATATATGGGCGTCCACTTGGTTGGTTTATAAATAAAGACGAGAACAATAATATAAATGATAAGTTTTTAAATTGCTATATTGTGCCGCTTTTAGCTTCGACAAAAAGAAGTTCCAATCACTTACGAGAATTTTTTTGTGAAACAGTATTTTTAGAATATTTTGATATATTTGATGAAACAGGAGAAGAAAGTGATGTTTAATAAATTATTTTTGGAACGAACTGAAATAAAAATACAAACAAGTGAAGGTGACTTAAATTTTATTTTTTTCCAAAAAGATTATAATTTAACCGATCCGAGCGTTATAAATGGAGTCGAAATAAAATGGACTTATAAATCAGTAAATGAAGAACCGAATGAGTTTGACATTGAAATAAAAGGATTGACAAATACCACTATCGCAAAAAAATTAAATTAAAGGATAGTGTGAGACTTGTGGCAGGATACGGAACAGATATAGGGTGAAGTTGCCAGCAGCATTATTACTAGAAAAAGAAGTTGATAACAGAGTCTTAAAACTAAAAATGTCGTGAAGTTCCAGCAGACTTTAAGAAATTAGTTAGTGCTGCTTATGCTCCAAATACGACAGCAAGTACAATAATTAATGATTTGGCTAATAAAATGCGGATTTACTGTTAAGCAATGTGAACTTAAAAAAATGATAAAGTTTACAGTATCGGTGAAAGTATATTGGGTAGTGGACTTTATGAAATAGGTCAAATTGTTAAAGATTGCGATAGCCAGATGACCACAAAAAAATGACTTTATTTATATCTATCACAACGAAATAAATACGGAAAAAGGTTATTAAACTAAGTTATCAAAGCGGACTTTTGGAGAACCAAAACCTCAAAACGTTGAAGAAATAAGCTATAAAAGTGGAAAAAAACGAAGGAAAGTAAAGGCAAAAAAAGGAAGTAAAAAAACATCAAAAAGGTGGGAAAAAAAGTGGCAAAACAGCAACAAAAAAAGCAAGTAAAAAAACAGCAAAAAAATCAAAAAAATAATAAAAAGTGCAACTAAGAACTCAAAAAAACAATACTCAAAACAAAAAAAGTCTGATAAAAAAAGAAAAAGAAGAGTTGAAATACGATTATGAAGTCAAGTGTTTATTAATTTATTATTTAAAAAAAGGCGATTTAATTGAATTGATAAGCAATGAAATCTCAACAATGTGTCAAATTGTTGAAATCAGTGATATTAGTGATTTTAAAAATGACTTTAAAAGTGAGAGTTGTAAATAACGATTCAGATGTTAAGAAAAAAATAATGCGGAAATTAAAAAAAGATTGAAAAAGAAGAAAAAATAAAAAAAGGAAAAAGTTACTCAAGTTAAAAGAAGTAAAGGAAAAGGTAGAAGAAAATGATGGAAGAATATGTGAAAGCAATGCTTGGGAAAATAGATACATCTTTGATTGCTAAAATAACAAAAGTATATGGAAATGGATTCGTGGATGTTGAACCAATGTCAGAATTTAGGGACGTTAAATTGCCTCCTATTTTGCATGTTCCAATGTGTCAACTAGGAAATAAAGAATTTAATTTAAAAGTCAAGTTTAAAACTGGTGACGTAGTTCCGATTTTAATTTTAAGCAGAGACGCTAGCGGATATATCACAAAAGAAAGTACGGTGGTGAATACAAACAAAAGGCATAATCTAACAAATGCTATAGCTTTGCCTTTTTACATTCCGACTGATGTAAATCCTGATACAGAGCCTGTATCTATTGGAATAAACGGAAATATCAGAATGGAAGGAAATATCAAAACTGGGAATATAGAGAGTGGAGAAATTAAAGCAAGAACAGTTGATACAGAGAGTGGAACAAACAAGGGCGGAGTTCCTTATATTCATCCGTAAAGGAGTGTGATTTATGGATATAAAATTGAATAATGCAACTGGTGAATTGTATATTAAAAAAATGGCGATGTACAATTTTTTTAAAAGCAAAAGAAAAAAATATTTTGAAGTGATACAACAAATTGTTTTTAATGTTACATGTTCGTGAAGGAGAACTCGAATACGACACTAAATATGGATTGAATTTTTGAAAAAGTTATTTGGAACTCATGGAAATGAAAAATGAAGTGTTAGAGCATATTAGAGATAAGATATTGAATAATTTTTAGAGACTATTTAAGTAGATGCTATGTTGAAGTATATGAGTACGAGAACAGGCATTTAAAAAGTTAATATCGGTATTATTTTTTTAACGACAACAAGAAAAACTTTAATGAAAGGAGTTGGGATAGGTTGGCGAGAATAAAAAGTTAATACGGTTCAAGACAATATGAATATTCTAAATAATGAATTAAAAACATTGCTAAAAGCTGATTATTCTAATGATAAGCGAAGTGCTTGGTATATGCTGATGTATCCAGTCGCTAGACTTTTAAGGGAAAAAATGGAACGGCAACAGATACAAGCTGACAAAATGAATTTACTTAATTGTGAAGGAATTGAAATAGATGAGCATTTAGCAAATAGTCCGTTTTTCTTTAAGAGAAAGCAAGAAAGCCATGCAACTGTCAAAATTGAATTAATTGGTGGACTTAATGTAGATCTTGAAAAAGGTGATGTAATTCTTGAGGCAAATGATGGGACGAGATACACACTTAACGAAAGTGGAACACTGAACAATAAAACTACTTTTGAGTTTGTTTGTGATACTGCAGGTGAACAAGGTAACAAAGAAGTGGGAAGTATTATTAAACTAATCAAAGTTGTAAATGGTGTTTATGATTTTAAGCAAAATGAGATCGCAGCTGGTGGACAGGGACAAGAAAGCGATAACGAATATATAGAACGTTGGTTTTTAAGTCGTAATGAAAGTGAATGGAATTTGGACGGAATTAGAGCGGAAGTATTAAAACAGGAAGGTGTTAAATCTGTTTATGCTGACGAAAATAAAACAATGACAGTTGATAGCAAAGGATTAGAACCGAAGTCGATTGTTTTAATTGTGGACGGCGGAAGAAATGAAGATATAGCAAAAGCAATATGGAGAAAAAAAGATCAGGCTATACAAATGAATGGAGATACAATTGTAACAGTTAAAGATAATCAAGGGATAGACAGAGAAATTAAGTTTTATAGACCGCAAAAACGAGAAATAGAAGTAAGCATTGATTTTACTGCAGCAAAAGATACTAACATTTTACTGGATAATTTGAAAGATATTGTAAAAGAGTACTTAAAAAAAGTGTAGAAGTTGGCGATTATATTACATCATATCGTTGCGAAAGCGAGTATATTAGACAGATTTATTCAGCCGACAGATTGCTTAATATAGATGTCACTTTTAAGTTTAAAAACGAAACAAGCGCATTTAAAAAGGTTCTAGAGTTAGGATTTAACGAGGTGGCAGAATATGCAGAGTAATTTTGATTATATGATGTCAAAATGTCCGTGGTGGCTTAAAAAAGAATGATAACGTACAAGCATTTTATAAAGCAATATCAAAATTATTTGATGAAGTTGATAAGACTTATAATTTATTGGAAAAACAGCATTTGGTAGATTATGCGGATGGAGATTTTTTAGACGATGTAGATGCCAAAATTCGAAGTTCAAAGGCATGGTCAAGATGATGAAAGATACAGGAATCGTATCAGATTAGAGATGATGAGATATAAATTAGTTCCAAACATCGAAACATTATACAAAAATTGGGCAAATGTTTACAGGAATAGCACCAACTATTGATTTTAATGAGAATAATGAACCTGCTCAATACAAAGTTACATTTTTTTGAGTGGAGAAAAATTTTTAATTTTAGTCTAGTAGATGAACTTAATTTAGAAAAATATTGTTGGTGGAGGAATTAAAATTAATACTCAAAAAAATATTTGGATAATTATAATGTTGGAATGAGATTTGGAGACAGGCATTTGTCGGAAGAAAAAAATTAAGAATTATAAAAAAAGAAATCCGATTAATATTACAAAGTAGAGGGAGGAATTTATGGCTAAACTTACAAAAATTTAAAGAACATCAAGTTGAATATCCATCGCATTATCGTGTAAGGGAACAAACAACAAGAGGAGACGCTGAGATAAAGGTAATAACACCTGAATTCGGGAAAATCCGTGTGCAAGGTACTGCAGAAAAAAAGAAGAAATCTATAATGGATTGCAATTAGGGAGTGTACATACATTACATGCAACAAAAAAACAACTGATTTAGGGATAGATTATTATGTTTGTGAACTTGATGGACTTGATGAATTTGGATTAAATAAAGATTTAAAAAAATAAGACTTACAGTTGATAGCGAAAAATAAAAATGATAATCCAAAAATTACGATTAAATAGAAACGATTATGTTTTTGTTGAAAGAATTTAACGAGCAAATAGAAATTGTTGGAATTAACGATTTAAAAACAAAAATAAAACATATGAATTAACATACAATGGTACACAATTTGTAATAATAAACATTTTAAATTATGCAACAGAACAAAAAAATGGAATAGCCAAAATCTATTCCGAAACAGAATCTGAAAATACAGCAGAAAAAGTTAAAGAAGTAGTCAAAGCAGGAAACGGAGATACACAGGAAGTAGTAAATGAAAGACCGACAGGAGAAACGGTATGGAGCAAGTTGATTAAAACGTTAGATCATACAAAGATTTTGAGTGTTAGAGGATTGGTAAAAATCTTAAGCAAATTTTTAAAGCCTGCAACCGAAAATGAATATGGACTCGTCAATTTCCAAACGATTAAACAAGTGTCACCTAAGCCTGATTTGACACCATATGTACCGTTCTCGAAAGGATATAGAGTGAAAGATAATACAACAGAGTTTGTAAGAAGCAATGGAGTTGATTTATGGAGTGCAAGGCATCATTATATGTTTGATGAAGCTGGAAATTATATGGGAGCTTATCACCTAAATGGTGGTCGTGCATATTACAAAGTGCCTAACAGGAATGGTGGAAATTGGTGCGAAATAATGGATAATCACGATATGGCTGCAAGAGATAATAATATACAGTATGCACATAATAGGATAACTGATACATGGAATAGGGCACAAGAGGCTTGGAATAAAGCACATGATGCTCAAGTCAATAGAATTTACGAAATAAGATTAGCTGGTTATATTTATTTAGAATTAGGTACACCAGAAGGAGGAGCAACAGAGAGAAATGGATATATAGTAACAGGTTTGGTTAATGATGGAGGACAAGGATTTTGGGATAGAGACCACGTGCAAATGAGAGTATTACAATTTCACAGAAACGGTCAATGGCTAAATACTTATTTTGTATAGGACAATGTTAATTAAATCACGATAATCTAAAAAGGGAGCAAAAAAAGATGAAAAAAATTTATAGTGGATAAAGTGAAATTGATGGAAGAAGAAGGAATTAAATATTTAGGAATTTTTGATAAAGAGAATAACAACTGGTATGGAGAGCAATCGAAATTTGCAGATAACACTTTAAAAAGTAATGTACAATAAAGATACATTACTAGTATTAAGTACAAATAAAGATGTTTCAATATTAGCTCCAACAATGGTTGGAGATGTAGTAGAAGAAATAGAATACCAGGAAGTAAAAAGTAAATCCAAATTTGTATTTTGTGGATGGAAAAGTTGTAGAATTACAGAATTATGAAACTATTAAAAATGGTAAAATTGTATTTAATCGAGACAAAAAAATAGAAGAAATAAAAAAAGAATTATACGATTTAAGAGTGGAGCGTGATATTGCACCATTTGAATTTGAAGTTGATGGTGTGACATATTTGCAAAATAACAGGAGTATAGATCAATCAAATTTAACAAGAATCGTCGTAATGTGTCAAGCATTGAAGAAAAACAACTTTTGAGAATTGGAAATTTTATACAAAGGAAAAATAGTGAGAAATATGTAAATTTAACTATACAAGATATGATGAAAATGGCAAATATAATGCAAGAACAGACTACTAAATCAATGGCTTCAGAAACATTGCTGACACATAATTTGGAAAAATCTAACTGACGAGGAATTAAAAAAATATAATGCGAAAGAAAAAAATATGAAAAAAAGCATATAAAAAAATATGTAGAAGGAGAAATTATGGAATTAGAAAAAGATAAGCTATATATCAGTTTCCACAAACCCTAAACATCTTATAGGACATTTAGTAGCGTTGTGGACATTTGGAAGATATTCGCACGCGGAATTTATTTACAATAATCAAGTATTTTTTTATCTAATCCTGGTGGAGTTAGAACAAGGAAATTTGAGTTTCAAAAGAATATGGATATTTATGAGCTATCCAACAACATAGAAGCTAAAGATGTCATAGAATTTTTTTAAAAACAGCACAAGGTAAAGGTTATGATTATCTTGGAATATTAGGGCAATTTTTATGCTAATAAGGTACAAGATGACGATAGATATTTTTGCAGATGAGTTTTGTTTAAATGCGATAGATTATGCTTTGCAATTTACGTTGACCTATAAAGGTAAATCATTAAAGGACAGGGTTGGCTATCAGTTCAGTCCAGTCAAATTATACAAATATTTAAAAAGATATGGAATTGATAGATAAAAAGGAAGTAGAATAAATGGAAATAAGGAATTTAATCGGAACTGAAATTATGGAGCAAGGAAAAATTGTTGAAAAATAATAGACGCTGCGTTTGAAAATGAAAATATTGTTTTAACAACCGAAATAATAAAAAAAGATATAAAAAGAAACTAAAGAAAAAGGAAGTGGAATAGATGGACAGATTTGAAAAAAATATTTGATTATTTACTAAAAAGTCGAAGGCGGATATTCTAATGACAAGTTCGACAAAGGTGGAAAAAAACAAAATACGGAATAATTGAAGAAGAAGCAAGAAAATATGGCTATACTGGACATATGAGGGATATGCCTTTATCTATTGCTAGAGATATTTATGATAAGAAATATTATCATAAAAAAACGGGCTTGATACTTTAAAATCAGATAACATAGCACTATCAGTATGCGACTTTATCGTAAATAGCGGAGCTTGGGGAGCTAAGAAGGCACAGGCTGCACTTAACGAACTGGGATTTGATTTAAAAGTTGACGGAATTTTAGGAGAAAAAAGTTTAGCGGCATTGAATGAGGTAGATGAGGCTAAGTTTTTAGAAAAATATCACGATTTGCAGAGAAGATATTACAGAGTATTAGCTGCAAATAAGCCGTCACAGAAAAAATTTCTGACAGGCTGGCTTAACAGAGTAGACAGAAAAGAAAATTATTTAAGGGAGATGTTTTAGATGAAAAAAGTGATTTTAAATGTAGGGCACGGCGGAGTGAAAAGAGATCCTGGAGCATGTGGAAATGGTTTTGAGGAACACGCTTGGAATAAAGATTTTGTGAATAATTATATTGTTCCTGAGTGCAAAGAGCAAGGTGTAGATTATGTTGTAGTATATCAAGATTATTATTCTAAATTGCCAGACAAGATTAATAATTTAGCAAATAAAGATGATATAACATTGTCATTTCATTTAAATGCGTCTGATAAAACAGCTACAGGTGCTGAAATGTTATTCTGGCACAGCTCAAAGAAAAGTAAGGAGCTTGCAGAATTTTTACAGGAAGCTAACGTTGAAGCGACACATTTGAAAGACAGAAAAATCTTGCCACGTGTAAAAGGGGATAGAGGTTGGACATTGCTGTTTTATACAGCAACGCCTTGCCTTATCGTTGAAAGTGGATTCATAACAAATAAAAATGATATGGAAATATTGGAAGCAGCAAAAAAAGAACTAGCAAAATACTATGTGGCAGCAGTAAAGAATTATTGGAAAAACAATTAAAAAATGGCTTTGATACAAGCCGTACGAGAATGTTGAAAAAGTTTTTGGATAAATTGGTCGCTTAGTAAGATAAAAATTAATTGTAGGGCTTGCTAGGCGTACTTTAGAATTGATTTTAACAAAAAAATAACAAAAATAGGAGTGATAAAAAAATGGATAAAATGGTAAAAATTTGGATAATTAACAAGGCAACAGAGATGGTAAAGAGTAAAATTTACAAAAATGAAATTGTAAATAAGGCAAAAAACAGGAGCAGAAAAAAATTTGACGCAATCGCAAAAAGACTTTTTGGGAAAAAAATTAGAAAGCTACATTTTGAAGGAAAAAGAAATTGATAGAAAATGGATTCCAAAACTTTATCGAAGAAGTTGGAGAAGATACAATTTTATCTTGTATTAAAGAATTGAAAAACTAAGCTGATTCCATCAGAGTTTATACAGCAAATATTTGATTTTTGAGAAAAAGAACGATAAAAAGAACATATTATAAAGAGGCATAAAATTGACTGGAAATATATTAAAAGATATTACAGATGTTGGAATAGCTGTGGTAATTTGTGCTGTTTTTTTATTAGACAGCAGAGTAAATTATTTGCACAGCAGGAAAAGAGTAATCAGTGTACTAGCGAAACTAGAAGAGCAGTTAAATAGTGACACTTTGAGAGGAAAAAGCGCTCGAGGTGACATTAGATGCGAAAAAATTAGAAATTTGAGAAATAATTTGCAGACATCAATAATTAGATATATTGTTGAAAAATAATCTTGAACTGAACTGGAATATCATAAAAGAGAGATAAATATAATAGTTCAAGAGGAAAAAACATAGTTTTTTTGCGAGCCTAAAAAAATGTGACAGATAAGGTTTTTTTAAAAAAAGTTTAATGCTAGAACTAGATGAAGAGATGGCGAGCACGGAGAATTTAATAACAAAAACTTCTGGAAGATTTAAAAGAAGAAGGAAGAAGTGACAAAGTTTTATACGATGTCGCTAAGAGAAGCGTTGAAACTCATTTCGATCACTTTGAAGCAAGAATGATGGAAAAAAAGTAGATGATTTACTGAATTAAAAATTTTTAGATGTGCATCGAAGGCAGATTTAAATATCTGCCTTTTTGTAAAAATTTTAAAAATACTTTGTAAAAAGGTGTTGACTTTTTATAAAAATGTATGGTATATTAATAATGTAGAAGATAAGAGATTAGGAGATGGTAAAAAAATGCTAAGCAAAAGAGAAGTTTTTATAAAAAGCATGGAAAAAGATTCAGAAGTTTGGTAAAAAAAGCGGAAAAAAAGTGATTTTCGGGGATTGTTTAAGATATGCGTGGGACTATTTTAAATCTTTCGAGAAAAAGATGTTGTTTTTGCAGAACTAGAAGGTTCTGAAAAACAAAAATGGGCTAAATCGATTCAAAAAGAAGTTGCTGATGAATTGATAAGAGAAAAAAATGCTGTGTAGTATCAAGAATTTTAAAAAAATAAAAAAAGACAAGCAAATTTGCTAAAGTTGTTAAATTCTTCTTAGCAAAATGAAAGAAGAAGCTGGATTTTGATAGATCTAGGAACAACTTTTGGTTTTGAAAATGAAAAAAATTTGGGAAAAATGTTTTTGTTAAATATCAAAAGTAGAGCATTTTTTTACTATCTCAGAAAGGGGAAATATGAAGGAAGTGAAAGCAAGGGAGTCAAAAAAAGGGCAAACTCCCGCTTGGAACGTTGGAAGAAAAAAACAAAGCCTGGATTTGAAAACAAAAATCTCTGTGGCTTTGCCTGCGTGGATGTGGGCTGAACTCACGGAAAGGGCGGAAAAAGCAGGGAATAACAAGAAACAGGCTGATAAAAAAATATACTAGAAATTTATTTGAAAAAAATAAAAAAATATTTTATAAAAAAAGGTGTTGACTTTTTATAAATAATGCGGTATAATTATATTGGAAGGGGGATTGTTAATGACAAGGAACAGAAAGGAGACAAAAAAATGAGCGAAATGACAGCAAAGGAAAAACGAAATTTTGATAAAACTGATCATCAATCTTGTTGAAACAAGCAAAAGATAAAAGATGAAGCAGTGAAAAATTAAAAAGCTCTACTTGATACAGACAAATAGAGCTTAAAGAAAAAACATTCTGAGAGTTATCACCTTGTCGGTAACTCTCTAAAAAAGATTATATCAAATAATCTAAAAAAAGACAAGGGAAAAAATAAAAACTCGGAGGAAATAAAAATGATGAAAAAAATTAAACTACTGAATGTGAAAGAATATATGTCTGAAAAAGACAAAAAAAGCATGCGAAGATGCTTGGGATAAAGAGATAGAATTAAGAATTGACGATTATGGTAGAGTTTATGATGAAGCTGATACATATATTGCAGATGTAGTGTACCAAGAAAGTTCAGAATATTAAAAAAATAAATAAAAAAATAAAGGGCAGACTAAAAATCTGCTCTTTTTTTGTTTGTAAAGAATTATACAATTCTCTTATTCTTTTTCTTTGCTATCAATTTCGATTTTTACTTTTAGAACTTTAAGATCCTGAATTTTTCATTTCTTTAAGTTCTAAAATTTTAATTTTTTTCTTAAATTTTTGATTTTTTTATTTCTTTTCATTTTTGCTCCGTTGAGTTTTCAAAAATATTGTGATAAAACAAAAAGCAAAAACATCTCACAGATTAGTTAAAAATCGCTTGTGTAATATACACGTAATACACAAGCGACTAACGGAAGTGTTGTATTTATTGCAATTGACAAAAAACAAACATAATGTATTGTAAATGTTATTTAAATCACTGGAAATATCTGATAAGCTCGATAATTTAATAGGAACATTTTGTATTGTAAATTTATTATCCCTAAGTATATATTTAGAAAGATCTACTTTAAATTTAATAGGAACATTTTGTATTGTAAATCAAATTTCCTTAAATTGTTAATACTCCCAAATCTCGAATTTAATAGGAACATTTTTGTATTGTAAATAAACATAAATTCCCATCATCGGCTATAAGAGCCAGAATTTAATAGGAACATTTTGTATTGTAAATGCAAACTTAGGATTTAAGAGTATCAACATACTTACTAATTTAATAGGAACATTTTGTATTGTAAATGTAAATTCTTAGCAACATTCTTAAAAAAATTAAGACATTTAATAGGAACATTTTGTATTGTAAATGTGAACTCGCTGGTTTCTCTAATCGTCAACGTTGTCTATTTAATAGGAACATTTTGTATTGTAAATACACTTTTTCGTAATTTTAATAAATTCTACCCCTATTTAATAGGAACATTTTGTATTGTAAATGTCTTAACGGTGAAGTATTTAAAACGGAAAAATGCAATGGAAGGAGAAAATTATCCGCCAATGCACCCTCGTTGCAGAAGTACAACTGTTCCTTATGAGTATTCAGATGTTTTTCTGATGAACCTGAAAAAGAAGATTTTTGAAAAATAATGAAAAATGAGGGTATAATCAATAATAATGGTACTGTTTTTTTGTTGAAGGTGGTAGATACAGAAATATAGGGAATATTAATGCAACGGAGTATAAAGATGAACCGCTGGAATTGTTGCGAAGATATGAACAAAAAAATCGTTAAGAAGAGCAAAAGAAAATGCGTTAGTAATAGCTAAAAAAATGGAGATATTTATATTTTGAAAGGAGATGAAAATTCAATACCAAGTCATAAGATGACTAAAAATTAATTTTGAAGACGCTTTGTATACTCACAACCATCCTAAAAAAATAGTAATCACGAGTGGGGATTTAGCAATGATGATTTTAGTTCGTTCACTAATTTGAAATTGAAATATTTAGCAGCAATTGATGAAAAGTATATTCATGAACTGTATTCGAAATTTATGATGTCAAAAAAACATTTGGAAAGGGTAGAAATTTACATTAAAAAAACCCTAATGAGCTTTTTAAAACTTAATGACGAAGAACGAAACAGAATTCTACAGTTGTATTTTTGCTTCAGAGAAAAAAATTTAAGATACAGGAGGTTTAATCATGGATATTAAAAATACAACATTTTACAAAAATTATATGAAAAACAGAGAAGAACTTAGAGACTTGATGAAAAAGAAAAAAATAGAGAATCAAATAAATAAAGATGAATATGTAAAAGAAATATATAGAGCTGAATTCGTATAAGTTTACATTTTTTTAGAATTAAAAAAATCTATAGAATTAGGTGAACAAATAAGTTTAACTGAGTTTTTTTCAAAGAATATGAAAAAGAAAATATAAAAAGAAGAAATTTCAAAACTTCATCAAGAGATAGGACTGTGGATACTATAGGAGAAATGAAAATAACAAGAGATAATGAAGTGTATAAAAGTTTTAAGGAATTGCAGGAATTAAAAGAAAAAATATAGTGGTGTGGGGAATATTTGAAAATGGACAGAGAATTTTTTGAACAATTAAAGCGGTCTGAGTTTAAAAATGAGAGTGCTTTGACTGTTTTACGAAAATTGAAAGAATTATATTCGAGTGATAAAAAAATCAAAAGAGTAGTTTAACGACTGCTCTTTTTTTATTTGTCGTACTGATGGACATTAAAACATCTAGGTAGAAAATAATAGTCGACAGACTTTAAATGGGAGGATAATTATGTCAGAAAATACATTTACACAGGAACAAGTAGATGAGATGATCAAAGAAAGGATTGCAAGAGAGAGAAAAAAGAATTGGAGAGAAAGCATAGAGAAGTATGAATGAAACAAGAATTAATAATGCTAATCTTACCGCAGAAGAGAAGTATAATAAAAAGTATCGCTGAATGTCAAAAAAATAACTTGATACTTCAAATACGGAACTTGCAACATTAGTTTTTATTTAATAGAAACATTTTATATTGTAAATAGACAGTTGAAGCTATTTAAAAAAATAAATAACTGGTATTGACAAATTTAAAGTGTGGGTTATACTAATATTAATACAAAAAGGAATTCTAAAAAATGAGATTTGGAAATACAAAAATAAAATTTAAATTTAGAATTGGTTGGAAGGAAGCAACTAGAAAAGAAAAGTTTTATGAGATTTTAACTTGGATTAACATTTTGATTGCAGTGATATATTTTATAGTTGTAAATTAATAAAAGAGGGTGAATAAAAATATGAGATTTAGAATTAATGTTGAATTAATTGAAGGAAACACATTTCCAGTTAATTTTAGGGTTAAAATTTTTGCATATGTTGAAAGTTGGGTTGAAAAGAATATGATAGGGAGATTTTTGAAGAGCTTTTTGACTCAACGAAGCAAAAAAATTATACTTGGGCTGTTTATTTTCATGCGATTAAGTTTGAGAAAGAACGAATTTTATTTTTTTAAATGAGAATAATAAAAGATTTATAATTAATTTTTCTATTTTTTTGATAATGTAGATAGTTTAAATATTTATAATGCTTTTTTTCTAGTATTAGATTTAAAGAATTTAAAATATCAGATGAAACTAAAGTTAGAATTACTAATATTTCAGTTGTTCAAAGAAAATTTGTAAAAAAATAATGTGTTGAATGTGAAAAACATTGTCACCAGTGGTTTGTAGGGATCACGATAGAGAAACTGAGAAAGATAAATATTATGTAGGAACTGATAAGGAGTTTCCTGTGATTATAAAAAGAAATCTTTATTTGAGATTGAAAGAAATAATGGGGGAATATGTAGAAAAAGATATTGAAGATTTAGTGATAGATGCGAGTAAAACTAAAAAAAGTAGTTGTTAAGCATTATGACAAAAGAAGTGATGTTCAGAAGGAAAGTTCGGGAAAAAGAATTTAAGGGAATACTTATTGACGCTTCAGTAGGAACAATAAAAATTTGAAGGGAAAAAGTTATCTTTTAGATTATATTTATAGTGCGGGACTTGGAAGTTTGACTGGAAGCGGATTTGGGATGTTTGAAATAATTTAGTGTGAGAAGGAAGAGAAATGAGTGACGGGAAAAATAGAATTAAAAATTAAAAGATTGGGCATATAACGCAGGGTTATTGGGATTTATTAATATACTTGAAACATCGGATGGAGAAGAAAAAGTAAGAAAAATTTATTGATGATCAAAATAGATGTTTGAAATTTTCAAAAGAAGAATTGTTGGAACTTTTAGAAGATTTTTGAATATAAATATTTTTGATTTTTTTATAAAAAAGATATGGGAAAAACTTTAACTTATGGAAAAAAATTTTTGGAGTTTGAGGAGTATATTGATGATTTTTGAAGTAAATAAGAATGAATTAAACCAAAAATTTATAGAAAAATATTAATAAAAAAATAATAATGATAAAAAAATGCTTTTTTTCTAAAAAAATATAAAGTGATTTATCCCTTTAATTGGAAAAAGATTTTGAAAAAGAATATTCTTGAATTAGAAAGGAAAAATAAAAAAATTAAATAAAAAAATTCTACTATTGAAGAAATAAAAAAATAATTTTTAATTTAATAAAAAAATATTAAAATGCTGTAAACAAAAAGATATATGATAAAAAAATGGAAAAACAAAAAAATATTTTTGAAATTGAAGATGTAAAAAAATATAATAAGATATGGTTGGGAAGGAATAGCATTCTTAGATATCGCTAATTTAGCGATAAAAACGGAAAAAAAGGAATTGATGTTGGTGATAATTATAAAGTTTATAGAGATTATTTTATAAAAAGATATAGTAAATTATATTAAGGAAAAATAAGGAAAAATAATGAAGGATTTAAATTGAAATGTTTTATTTCTAATGAACTGTTACCTATACCTACTCAAAAAAAGGATGATAAGAATAATAGGTATTTAAAGACTATACAGTTCTTAGGAGATTTTTAATCCTTCAAAAAAATTATCTAATGTTTGGAATTTTTATAACGATATTTATGTAACACCTCTTGTTTATTTAATTTATTCATGTGTACCAGCAGGATTTACATATATTCAAAAAAAGGTAAAGGTATTTTTTTGTAAATGCTAATAATGATATTGAAAATTTAAAAATAAATAATGCAATTTCTTATAATGTTTTTGAGAAAGATAAGTTTAGTGAAAAATAATCTATATAAAAACAATTTTTAAGGAATTCGAATTACAAAAGTCAGGATAAAAAAAGTATGAAATAGCAGATGTTCAAGTAATTAGAACATTTGAAAGGAAAAATACAAGGTAAAAAGTTATCCAGTTTATAGATTTAATATACTATCTAGAAAAAAACATTATTTTTTTATATTTCAAAAATTTTTGATAGATTAAATAGATTTTTTTGAAAAAGTACTATGTTTTATTAAATGATAAAAATGAACCTAAATGGGATACTGTAGAATATTTGTATAGAACAATAATAGAAATAATTTTAGAAAGTAGAAATTTATATTCAACAATAGATAAAAATATGTTATATAAAAATGTCATATAAAAAAATATAAATGTAATTTTTATAGTAAAGATTTATGCGATTTATTAGAAATAAATATTAAAAATATTAGGAGACTAGGAAGAATGGAAAAAAACAGAAGTAGAAGAAACTTTAACTTTAAAAAATATAACTGATATAAAAAAATAATGCATATTATTTTTAGAAAAAGATATGTAGAAAAAAAGTAATAATGAAAAATAAAAATAAGAGGATTGCAATACAGATTGCAAAATGCATTAAGAACAAATAATGTAAATCTGTTTATGGATATTTTGATAACAGCACATGCTTATATTGGAAAAAGGAATTCACAAACTTTTTATAAGAGCATTAGAAAATGAAGATGAGTTTAAAACTTTAGGATATGCATTTTTAGTGGGATTATTAAATGATGATAATAAAGAAAAATCAAAAATGAAGGGAATGAATAATAATGGAAAAAAAGGGACTAACAATGACAATAATATTTCTAGCTGAAAGTGCAAATTATGGAGAAAGTATTGGAAAATGTTGCAACATTAAAAAAATATCAAGAAATAAAGGAGAACAGTATACTTATATTTCGAGACAAGCAATAAGATACAATATAATAGATCAGCTTGGAGAAAAAAGCACCAGTATCAAAAAGAAAAAGGTGTTTTTCAATTTAAAGATGAAGCGTTAATTAGTGATTATCCTGAATTAGATTTTTGGATATATGAAAACAGGAAAAACATTACGAGATCAGCTGTTGTAAGATTATCACATGCAATTTCTTTAGAAACATTTAAAAGGAGATCTAGAGTTTTTAACAAATAAAGGTTTAGCAGACAGATATAACAAAGGAAATATAAAGAAAAACAGAATATAATGATATTGCACAATCTGAGGTGCATAAGTCATATTATAAATATACAATTACAATTGATTTAGACAGAATTGGAGTTGATGAAATAGAAATTGAAAGAGAAGTGGTGAATGATAAAGGAAAAAAGTAAAAAAATAAAAGAAAATCAAAAAAATTAGTATAGATAAAAAGAGAGAAAAAGAAGAGTAAAGAAACTTTTAGATATAATTTCATTACTTTATAGAGATATTAAAGGTAGAAGGGAAGATCTAAAACCATTATTTGTAATAGGTGGAGTGTATGATATAAAAAAATCCATTTTTTTGAAAAATATAGTTGATGTTAAAAAAATAATAAAATTTTTAGTTGATAAATTGTGTAATGGAATTTATGATTGTATTGAAAAAGACACAATATCTGGAATTGTGAAAGAACAATTTGAAAAATGATACAGAAGTCGAAGTAAAATTAAAAGAGAAAAAATATAGATGTACTAAATATCCCTGAATTTTTTTAAACAATTAAAAGAAAAGATTGATAATTATTATATAGAGAAAGTTGATGAATAACTATGAAGGCAATTAAGTTGAGGTTGTATCAAAAATATGGTAAATTATAGAGTTCCAACAAGTTTTCAATTAAAAGAAAGTTATCCTTTACCACCGTATTCTACAGTAATTGGCATGGTTCATTCACTTTTGTAATTTTAAAGGAATATAAACCAATGAAAAATAAGTGTTTGTGGAAATTATTTTTTTCAAAAGTTAACGATCTGTATACTAGACACGAATTTAATAATTCTGATGATGTGATTAAAGGACCTGCAATGGTAGAGCTTCTTGTAGATGTAAATTTGACAATTCATATTATTCCAGAAGATCAGTCAGAAGAGTTTATTGACACTATTTTGAAAAGCATTTAAATATCCAAAGGAGTATCCAAGTCTTGGAAGAAGGGAAGATATTGTTTTGATTGAAAAATGTCAAAATTGTTGATGTAAAAAGAAATAAAAACTTGAAAAAGATTTAAATAACGATGAAGAAATATTTGCATATATTCCCATTAATTTTATCAAAAATTAGTAAATTTTGGAGATAAGAAAAGTGGAGTAAATATATATGGAACTAGATATGAATTAACAAAAAAATTATAGTGTTGATAGTGTTGAGACAAAAATTAATCCTAAAACAATAAGAAAATGGGAAAAGAAGAAGTTCTATATTCTTCAAATATAAAAAGGATTTAAAAGAAAAGAAGTTCCAGTGGATAATGATGGAGAAATTGTATTTTGTGAATTATAAGGTAAATATTTTTTTAGGAGATTAGTATGAAAAAGTAAATTTTTAGCTAAATCTAATGGTGAAACAATAAAGGCTCATACGGAAAAATTTGATTAATAATTTTTAAGAATCTTTTAGAATTTATCCAGATATAAATGTTGATAAAAAAATTTATTGTTACTTGCATGTATCTATCATGATTTGGGAAAGATGAATTTAAGATTCCATTGCTTGGAAAAAAATAGATAAAAAAAGAGATTCCTCATGCAATATTGAGTACAGCATTTATTAATGACGATATTTTAATAGATTTTCATGGTTTTAATGAAGATGAAATAAAAAAATTCTAGCTCATTCTGTAGCATTACATCATGATAGAAACTTATTGGAAATAAGTGAAAGTGATGTATTAGATGAAATAAATTCTATGAATGAAGAAATTAGTATAAATTTTTTTCAAATGAATTGAGAGAATTAGAAAATATATATTTCAAATATTTGGATAACACAAAGAATTATAAAAAAATAAAAATGTAATTTTCAATTGGAAAGATGGTAAAAGTTAAATTAGAAGAATTAAGCTCTTTATTTTATGAAATTGGAAGTCAAATATATTCAGATTCAGAAAAATCAAAAAAATTTTTAAAAATACGTCATGTTAAAAAGGATTGTTAAATAAAAATAGATTATGCAATGAGTTCGTATACGACTATTGAAGAAAAATGATTTTTTTAGAAATTGAGATGGAAAAAAATTTTTGGAAGATGTATTGAGAAAGGACAATCCTAAAAATGACTGGAATGCTTTTGCAGAAATTTATGAAACAGCATAAAGATGAGAATGTAGTAGTTGTGGCACAGACAGGATATGGAAAAAAACAGAGGCTGGATTACTTTGGATAGGAAATAATAGGGATTTTTACATTGCCTTTGAGAGTGGCAATTAATGCAATTTATGACAGGGTTGTGAAAAATATTGTAAGAGAAAAATGTAGAAAAGAGAATTGGTTTGCTTCATTCTGATTTTTAGAGAATATTATACAGAAAAATTCTAAAGAAAAATAAATTACTAAAAAATGAAGAATTATCGGAATATATAAATAGAACGAAGCAATTTTCACTTCCACTTACAATTTGTACAATAGACCAATTATTTGATTTTTGTGTTTTAGAGCTCCAGGATTTGAGTTGAAGGTAGCGACATTGTCTTATTCTAAGGTAGTTATTGATGAAATTCAAATGTATTCAGCTGATTTGTTGGCTTATTTGATTTATGGATTGAAGTATATTACTGATTTTGGAGGAAATTTGCGATAATGACTGCGACTCTTCCTGGGATTGTTACTTATTTGCTTAAAAAAAGAAGGTGTAAAGTTTGTTACGACAGAACCATTTACGAATGATAAGAAAAAGACATAGTTTAAAAAGTGATGGAAGAAAATATAAATGCAGAATTTATAAAAGAAAAATATAGAAATAATAAAATTTTTGGTTGTTTGTAATACAGTTAAAAAAAGCAAAAGAGATTTATGAAAATTTGGATATTCCGAAAGAGGAATTGAATTTGATACATAGTAGATTTATAAAAAGAGATCGAACAAATAAAGAAAAGGAAATCACTGAATTTGCGAATCCAAAGAGATTTAGAAAAGATGTTAAAAATAAAAGAGAAAAAAGAGGGATTTCAAGAAAATGGAGTTTGGATTGGAACTCAAGTTTTAGAAGCTTCTCTGATTTAGATTTTGATATTTTGATTACAGAATTGTCAGATTTGAATGGACTTTTTCAGAGAATGGGGAGATGTTTTCGTAATAGGGAAAAAGTTGATGAAGGATATAATTGCTTTGTTTTTACAAAAGAATGTTCTGGAATTAAAGGAGCGAAAGCTATTATAGATAAAGAAATTCACGAAAAATCTAAAAGTGTACTATTAAAAGTTGATGGAATTATTTCTGAAGTTCAAAAAAATTAGATTTGATTAATAGTGTTTATTCTTATGAAAGTTTAAAAGATACAAAATATTTTAATAAAGTGACGGATAATATAAAAATATTTAAAAGAGTATGTTGTTGAGTATGAAAAAACAAAATCTGAAGTTCAAAGAATATTTAGAAATATTGCTTCATATGATGTGATTCCAAGAATAATTTACGAAGAGAATTTTTGAAGAAATAAATAGGAATATTGAAATTTTAAGAGAAAAAATGAAAGGATTATCAGAAGACGACAGGAAAAATTGCGAATAAGGAAAAATAGAAGCTAGGGGAGAATTGAATAAATTTAAAGTGACGATTCCTGATTTTGAATATAGAAAAATTGGAGAAAAAGTAAAAAGAATGAGATTGAAAAAGATTAAAGTAAATGATTATGAGGAATTGGTAGTTGTGAATTGTGGATATTCTTATGAAAAAGGGATTTGAAGTTGTTCGGGGAAGAAGAAGATAATTTTCTTTTAAGAGAGTGTTTGTGATTTTGTATAAATATTCAAAAATACAATATATGATGTGAGCATCTTATTTACACATTTTTATCATATCTAAATTTTCATAAAAAGATGTATTTAGTTAATTCTTCTGAAGATATGGTTAAATTGTTTGTCTAATACTATTCTTCGTTTAAAAAGCGAATATTTATTTAATTATTTGAAAGTAAATATTAGGTTTAATCTACTAAAAAGATTTATAATGTATCTCGTTATTCAAATAGGGTTTAGTATAATTAGTAAATAGACTTGAATTTTGAGAAAAATTAAATATTTAAATTCGGAATTATTATGAATAGAAAAACTCCACTCTAAAAACGAATGGAGTTTTTTTGTAAATTACAATAATTTTTATAAAGTTCTTTTTATTTCTTCCAAGTTTGTATCACGTGGATTTCCACCAGTACAAACATCATTCAAAAGCTGATTCGGCAATAAAATCCAAATCTTTTATGTCCATTATCCCTTTAAATTTTCAGGAATATTTACATCGTGTCAATTGTCTTACAGCATCTACTGCTGCTTTTCTATATTCTTCGGGAGCCATTCTTTTAGTATGTTTTATTCCAAAAGCCTTTGCTATTTCTCTAAATTTTTCCCCTGTATATTCAGCATTGTATTCCATTACAGTTGGTAAAATTATAGCGTTTGCAACACCGTGTGGAGTTCCGTAAAATGCTCCTAGAGGATGAGCCATTGAGTGTACGATTCCAAGTCCTACATTTGAGAATCCCATTCCTGCTAAATATGAGGCAAGAGCCATTTTTTCTTTAGCTTCTTCGTCATTTTCCACAGCTTTTCTCAAATATTTTGCTATTAATTCAATTGCTTTTAAATGGAACATGTCTGTCATTTCCCAAGCAGCTTTTGTTGTAAATCCTTCAATTGCGTGAGTTAGTGCATCAAGTCCAGTTGCAGCTGTTAATTCTTTTGGCATTGTCATCATCATTCCTGGGTCAACTATTGCAACTATTGGCATATCGTGCGGGTCAACACAGACAAATTTTCTATTTTTTTCAACATCAGTTATAACATAATTGATTGTAACTTCGGCAGCTGTTCCAGCTGTAGTAGCTACTGCGATAATTGGAACACATTTATTTTTTGTATCTGCAACTCCTTCAAGACTTCGAACATCAGAAAATTCAGGATTATTTATAATAATTGCTACAGCTTTGGCACAATCCATAGCAGAACCTCCACCAATTGCAATAATATAATCTGCACCACTTTCTTTAAATTTTTCAACTCCAGCTTTTACATTTTCAATCGTAGGATTTTGTTGAACATCAGAAAATATTAAATATTCCAAATTAGCTTTATCAAGTATATCAGTAATTTTTTTAATGCCCAGCTTTAATTAATCCAGGATCTGTACAAATAAAAGCCTTTTTGAATTTATTTTTCCACTTCACCTGGAATAGATTCAATTGCTCCAAATCCATGATAAGATACTTCATTTAAAATGATACGGTTTACCATAACAAGTCACTTCCTTTTATTATAGAAATATTAATTATCTCTTTCTGATATAATTGTATCTCGAAAATTGTTGTTGTCAAGATGAAAAAAATGTTGCATTTGATATTGTAGTTATAAAAATTTTAAAAAATAAATTTTTATTCTAAAGGGACAAAATATGTCTCATATAAAAAGTATAATTAAATAACAAAAATAAAGTTGAGGAGATGGGGAAAAATGAGTAATGTAAAAATTAGTTAAAAATGATGCTTTTTATAACGCTGAGTTTGATACCGAAATTTTTATATTGATGATAAAATGGTTAAATGTTGAGACTACAAATAATAGCAGTAAGGTGGCTTTAAAAATATGGCAAAAATTTATTGAGGAAATTTTTAGGAGAAAAAGTTAACTACAGAAGATATTGAGATACATTTTTCAAATAAAAATTATTATTCTGAAAATAGAACTTTATTGATAGAATTTTTAGGTAATTGTCCGATTTTGTTAATTTTTAAATAGGAATCAAAATGAAAAACAGAAAAATATATATATTTCAGAGATTTTAGTTATTACGAATATTCAAAAAGATTTTAATGAATACAATGGGAAATTAATTAAATTATTAAAAATATGAGAATTTAAAAAGAAAACGAAGAGAATAATGTAAAAATTGTTCATTTTTCATCTGATTTAATTTCTAGGTATGAAAAGGAAGAAGTAGAAGAAATAAGTATTTTTATACGATAAAGAAAAAATTTTTAACTTTATTTGAAAATTCAAAAATATATAGATGACAGTATTTTTGACAGTTATTACAATCAAATTAATCAGGAAAATAAGAAAAATTTTTGGTGTAAGTATTAACGAAAATTTATCTTTATATTTAGTTTTAGAAAAGTTATATAAATAAAAATTTGAAGATTATGATGTATATCGTTGTTTTGATTATATAAAATGGTTGAAACATGAATTTTTATAGAATGTTTTTGTGTAAATTTAATTGCAGAAGATAAAAACAAATAATTATTTTTGTTAAAATGGTTTAATGATAATAAAAATCGAAGAAAAGACAATAAAATTAATTCAGAAAGAATTAAAAGATATATTTCCTAATTTTTAAGGAAGTTAATTATGAAGATATTGATTGTGAAAAATAATGAAATTCCATTAATGTGTTTTTACAGTAAATCTAGATAGTTCATTAGAAGATATAAAAAAATGGTTGATAAAAATAACGGAAAAAAATTGAGAAATTTAATAAAATGAAAAAATTGTAGAGACATAAGAGAGGAATATGTAGAATATTTTTGAAGAAAAGAGATTAAAGAAAAGATTTCGAAGTAATAGAAAAATTAGGAAAAAGTTTTTAAATTTTGAAAAAAGTGATAAATCAAGGTATAATTAAAACGTTGAGAAGAATTTTTTTAGAAAGGCTTAATCTTAATCATGAAAAATGAAAAATTCTGAGGAAAAATCGATTAGAATATTAAAAAAATAATGAAAAGGTTGAATCAAAAAGAGATAGTGAATAGAAGTGATTTAGCTAATGAATTTAAAGTTGATAAAAACGATACAACGAGATATAGCTACTTTGAGGAATTATTTTTGAAGAAGGTGAATCGGATATAAAATATTCTAGTTCAAAAAGGTTATTATCTTGAAAAAGAATGACAAGATAGCTTTTACAAACGAAGAACTTTTTGGCTATAAGTAAAAATTATCCTTGAAAGTCGGGCTTTAATAAAGAAGAAACTGAAAAAAATTAATAACGAAACTAGTTAATAATTCCTCAATAAACGATAGGGAGATAATAAAAAAATTTGATAAATAGTGAAAAAGAGCGAATTATATTCCTTTACAGCATGGACAGAAACTACTCGAAAGCATTTGGAAATTAGCGCAATGTATAAAAAAACCAAGAATGGGTGCATTTAAATTATACAAAAAGATAAAACAATATAAAGAATACAGAATAAAGCCACTATCAATAATGTTTTCTGAATATTATTTTTTTATCTAATTGGATATATTGAAAAATAAAGAAGAATATCCTGCAATTTTTTAGAATTGATAGAATGAAAAAAAGATAGAAAATACAGGCAAGAAGTTTAAAATCCTAAATTATTCTGACAAATTTAAAGATGGAGAATTTAGAAAATATATACATTTTATGCACTCAGGACCTCTTACAAGAATAGAATTTAAATACAGAGGCTATATCGAGTATGTGCTTGATAAATTTCCAACTGCAGAAATATTGATGAAAAAAATAGTTAAAAGAAAATAATCGGGAAACTACAGTTTATACTGTAAAAAATCGAAGTTTATGGAAGTTTTGGAGCGGAAATGTGGCTACGAAGTCAGGGAGATTACATTATTGAATACAAAATTTTAAAAATAAATTTCTATAAAAAGGAGAAAATTTATGGAAAAATGCCAAAAATAAAAAAATTATAAGTTTAGGAGAAACAGCTCTAAGCACTATTGAGAAAGAAATAATTACACATGAAAATATAAGCATTATTACAATTAAAAAATGACTACAAAGATTTAAAAATAAATTTTCAAGATACAGATGTAATTTTGATAATTTTAAATACATATTTTGAAAATGATAAAAATTTTTGCCTTAGAAATAATCAGAAACACTGAAAAAACGACATTTTTACTGGAATTTACGATATTGAAAAATGGCTATACTGACCTATTTGATTCAAAAACAGACTTTATCATAAAATGCAAATCTTCAGAAGATTTAAAAATGGAATCAACGGAATAACAAAAACTTTAACAGCAAAAGGAATGGTTACTCTTGATTTAGCGGACTTAAAAACTGTATTTCAAAAAACCTCAAAATCTTTCGTAATTTTTGAAAAAGGAAATTTAGAAACTTTTGATGATTTCTTGCAAAACCTAAAAACTAAAGCTGGAAACTTTTGATAAAAAAATAAAACTTATAAAATATTTTTGAATATAACAGCAGGAAAAAAATATCGAATTGACTCAGATAAAAAGATATTGCTAAAATAATGACTAATATTCTTAATGAGCGGGCATTTTTCTTTGGGGACTGCAAATATATTCAGAAAATGAAAAATTTCATAAATATTATTGCTTACATTGTGGAAGATTCAGTTAAATAAATAAATTAATTAATATTATAGAAAGAAGGATTTAAAATGGAAAGAAACAATATTTTTAATTTTGCAACGTCAGAGCTGTCACAGGATGCTTTTTATATGTTGGTTATGTAACTGGGTAAATTTTGATGACAATATTTTTATCAGAAGATGAAAAATTAAAATTACTTGCAACTGAATTTATTGAAAAAAATGTTAGGTGAAAAGCTCGAAGATAGGAAAGTAAATATAAAAGACAATATCAGAAAATAGACGTACTATTGAAATTCAGAATAAAAACAGAATTTATAACTAATGAAAAACGAGAAAAATCCTGTAGTAGATATATATGTAATAATAGAAGATAAAGTTGGAACAGGTTTACATAGCAATCAGATTGAAATATATACAAAATTAATATCTGAAAAAAATAAAAAAATATAAACAAAGGGAAGGCTCTAATAAAAACAGTATATTATAAAATATATGATGAAGATAATATGGAAAGATTAAAAAGAGAATGGTGTGAATGTAATATTAGGAAGAGAAAAAACATCCTAGAATTATTAAAAAGAATACAAGGATAAGATTAATAATTCAATATTTGAAAAATTATCATAATTATTTGAGCAATATAGAAACAGATGTAAATTCATATGAAAAAGAACTTGGAAGACTGGAATTAAACTGTTATATCGGATTTTTAAAGAATTAAAAACGAAAAATTTATTAGAACATGCTATTGGAAGACAAAAAGATTGTAGTTGGGGTTATGTGAATAACTCATCAGGTGGATTTATGGGAATGTGGTGGTTTCCTTTAAGTGAAGAAAAATTAATAAATTAACAGAAACTTCTGATGAAGATATTTATTTACAACAGAACAATATAATCAGAAAAATATAATTGCAATAAAATATTCAGTTCCTAAAAATAAAAAAATAATAAAGAACTTTCAAAAGAAGATTTCGAAAAGAAAGTAACAATTGCTTCCGAAAAACGTAAGGAACTTTTTCTAAATTAAAAATAAATTAGAAAATGAGTTGAAAGATATACTAAAATGCGAAAATAAACCAGAAAAATATAAAAATTCGAAAAATATACTAAAAAAATGAAAAGTTTCAGAAAAATATTTTTAGAGCAGGTCAGTATATGACAGTAGGATATTTAGAATTTGAAAATATTGATGATTGTAAAGATAAAAATAAAAAAATCCTTCAATATGCTTTTAAATCTTTTGTTAAAAGGGTGTGTAAAAAAATTTTTGTGTAAATCTCTAAATAATATATGATAAAATAACTATATAATATTTGGAGGTTTTTGTTATAGCTAAAAGAAAATTGACAATAAAATTTTTGACTTCTTAACAGCAAATGAATAAAAATTTAGTTTCTGTTTTTTTAAAAGAAAAGTTTACCTTTTTACAAGTAAAAATAAATAATAAAACCTGCTTTTAGAATTTTTAACAAAGATAGCAAGAAGTCTCCGACTTCTATAAGTGGGAGATGAATTGCTTTTTGTAAAAAAATTGAAAAAGGATACATCCATGATAAAAATTTTTGTATAAAATATTGAAGAGAAATCATTAATGATAAAATTTCTAAAGAAATAATATTCAAAAATCAAAAGGAGGTGTAATTTTATGAAATATAATTTAGCATTCAAATACAGAATTTATCCAAATAAGGAGCAAGAATTATTGATAAACAAGACTTTTGGATGTGTTCGTTTTGTTTACAATACGATTTTGTATGCTGCAAATAAATTTTATGAAGAAACTGGAAAAATAAAATAATTACACCTGCAAGTTTGAAGAGTGAAAATAAATTTTTTTGAAAGAAGTAGATAGTTTGGCACTTTCAAATGCTCAATTGAATGTAAAACGATCGTTTTACGAATTTCTTTTCAGAAGAGAGCAAAGTTTCAAGATTCAAATCTAAAAAGAATAATGTTAAAAGTTATACGACAAATTGTGTGAATAATTCGATACGAATAGAGGAAAACAAATATTTGGTTTTGCCAAAATTGAAAAAAGTTAAATTAAAATATCATAGAGAAATACCGAAGGATTACAAGATAAAGTCAGTAACACTAACAAACAGTAATGGAAATTACTATGTTTCTGTTTTGACAGAATTTGAAAAAGAAATTCAAAAAGTAACTGGTAATGATAAAGTAATTGGACTTGATTTTTTTCAATGTCTGAATTATTTGTCAGCTCTGAAAACCAAAGGGCTGATTATCCAAGATATTTTAGGATGTTAGAAGAAAAATTAAAGAAATTACAAAAATCATTATCAAGGAAAGTAAAAATTTTCTAAAAATTGGTATAGACAAAAAGAGAAAAAATATCAAAAATTGCATGAGTATATCAAGAATTGTCGAAGAGATTTTCTACATAAATTGTCGAAAAAATTGTCTGAAACATATAATGCTGTGGTTGTTGAGGATTTGAATATGAAAGGGATGAGCCAGACATTAAATTTTGGGAAAAGTGTAGGAGATAATGGATGGGGAATGTTTTTGAGAATGCTTGAGTATAAGTTGATGTTTTTAGGGAAACAATTTTTGAAGATAGATAAGTGGTTTCCATCGTCGAAGACTTGCAGTAAATGTGGAAATATTAAAGAGGAACTGAAATTATCAGAAAGAAGCTATAAATGTGAGTGCTGTGGAGTTGAGATTGATAGAGATTACAATGCGGCACTAAATATAAAAAACATTGGGAAATTGATGTTGAAATATTAGGAGATAAAAAGACAGGGGAGGAACTACCCGAAGAGCTTGGTAAATATATTTGGCTAACAAAAGCAGATACTTCCCAAGAAGCTCCCGCTTCTAAAAGCGGGAGTAGTTCACTGTATTTGACTTTGAATTGAGCAGTGAGGATATGGAAAAATATCTGAACTTGATAAAAAGGAAAGTCTATTCTTAAATCATGATGATGTGGAAATAGTAAAATGGCTTAATGGAAGAAAATAATAAAATGGAGCTGTCTCAAAAATAGTAAAATTTTAAATAATTCAAAAATAGTTTTTTTACATTGTTTTTAAATTTTTCTTTTTGAGACAACCTCTTTTTCAAGAATTTTTACTAAAATTATCAAATATTTTCCCTGTCAAAAAGTTCAACCTCTAAAGTTTTTTTCCAGCTTTTTGAACGGGAAAAGGGCAGGCTGTGAAATATACAATTCTTCAGCGACTTTTGATAATGTTCCATGTGTTGCAAAATGCAATAAGCTGTTTAAGTTGTTCCAATTCTATCATATAAATCACCTCATATAATTTTTTTATTTCTAGTATGCATTTTAATTATAGCACATTTTATAAATGGTATTGTACTTTTATCTTAAATTTTTAATATTATGATTATATAAAGATAAGCAAATAAAAATAAGAAAAATGGAGGAAATTATATATGAAAAAAACTAAAAATTTAAATTACTTACTGATTTATGATATAATTGTATTATTATAAAATCATGGAATGGAGTTTAACTATGAATAAAGAAAGATTGGCAGCTTTTATGGATGCTGTACTTGCAATTATTATGACAATTCTTATATTAGAACTGAAAAAACCTGAAACAGCAACTTTAAAAGCATTTTGGAATCTGAGAGTAGATTTTTTTGCATATACGCTTTCATTTTTCTGGCTTGGAACAATGTGGGTAAATCTGCATAATGAATGGCATAAAATAAAATATATTACACCGTTAATTGTCTGGGTAAATGTAGTACTACTTTTCTTTTCCTCATTTTTTCCATATGTGACTTCTTTTGTCACTTCATATTATAACAGTAGTGTAGCGCAAGGATTTTATGGCATAATAGTTTTGGCTGTTACATTCTGCAACATAATCTCGTTGTATCTGATAGAAAAGGTGAATAAACATGATAAAGAATTGCAGGAATCATTAAAAACAATGATAAGATGGATAAAAGTTGATATAAGTATAAAAATAATTGGGTTAATAATATCGTGTATATTTTTATCCGCCTGCAATGATGATAAGTGTTTATATTACTTTATTTGGAATTGCATTTCCGGAACAGTATAAGGCAATAAAAAGAAGAAGGGGGAAAAATAGAAAAAGTAAATAAAAATTGTCATTCTTTGTTATTGTAAATGATATACTAAAAATAGAAAAATCAAGTATGGGGGTAATCAAATATGAAACATATGAAAGAAAAAAATTGTAAAAACGAATGCATATAAGACAGCTTGATAAACAAAAGATTCCATATATTATTCACACTTATGAGTGGAGTGAGGATAAAAGTGGAGGGCTTGGTGTTGCTGAGAAGTTGCCTGAACTAGCGGATAGAGTTTTTAAGACAATTGTGTTGAAAGGGAAAAGTAAAAATTTATATGTGTGTGTAATTCATGGAGAAGCACATTTGGATTTGAAAAAGGTAGCAAAGGCCTGCAAAGAGAAAAATATTGATTTATTGCCACTTTCATAACTAGAAAAAGAAACAGGATATATTCGTGGAGGGTGTTCTCCTGTAGGAATGAAAAAACTGTTTAAAACTTTTTTTGACAAGGAAGTTGAAAAATTTGATAAAATAATGGTTTCGGCTGGCAGACGAGGACTGCAGATGGAAGTAGAAACAGAAAAACTAGTTGAAGTTGTGAAGGGGAATATTGTGGATTTGACGATGGAAGAGATTTAAGCTATAATGGGTATAATATAAAAATATTGAAACGAAGGAGTTGAAAAAAATTATGATTGATGTAAATAAGCCATTGGAAAATCCTGTGTTAAAAGAATTGTTTAGTAGAATAGGAAAAAAATCAGAAAAAGTGATTTAGAATTACAAAAATAAAATTTTAGATGAAATTATAATGAGAGCTTATTTTTAAGTTATGTATTTTTGATAAACCTATTGAAACTGATGAAACTGGAAAAAGGAACTGTTAAAGAAGATTCAAATGTATCTTTCTATATGATTTCTTCGTCTGATGGAAAAACAATTTTATCCAGCATTTACTGACTGGGAAGAATTGAATAAGTGGAATATTGGCATTGATAAAATACAGACACTTATTTTGTCTTTTTGATGATTATGCAGAAATGGTATTATTAAATCCAGATATAGAAGGTTTTGTTATTAATCCATTTTACTACATCATTTACCTTTACAAGAGAACAACTTAAAAATTTTTGAAAAAGGAAAAGGAAAGAAAGACTTAAGGTCGTTGAAACAAAAAGTAGAAAAAGGACACGCCTGTAATGATTGGAGAAGCGAAAAGAATATCCTGAAGATATGCTTGAAGCATTAAAAAGTGCTTTGTAAATTAGATAAAAAAATATTAAAAAGAACTTGGTTAATGCTCATGTATAAAGAGGGACAGGAGAGTTATCTATTAGTTGTTGACAGTATGGGAAATGAAAAAGAAAGTATAGAATTTATAGGAAGAAAAAGTAACTCCATACTTGAATGGAAAATATATTGATATGCTTTTCATATAAAGATAGTTTTGGAAAAGATGTTGTTAAAGATAAAAAGCCATTTTATGAAAAGAAAAAAATTCGATATAATAAAAAAATAGGAAAAAGAAGAAAATAACTATGCTAAAAAGCAATTTCGGGATTTTTTTAAAGAGTATCGGATTGTCGATTGAAAATATTCTTGAACAGGCAGGGAATACCGAATGTTTTGTGGAAAGAAGAAATTCAGTTTTCTACTGAGGAATATTATTTATTTTTGAAAAAAATTGATGAAGTTATTACTGATGAGCAAATATCAGCAATTAGCAATATTGATAATCTAAATGTGTTTATTCCATCTTTTTTGCGACGCTTTCTTCTAAAAATGGACTTGAAGGCTTAAAAAGATTGGCAAAATACAAAAAATTAATAGGGCCTGTTTTTTTAGAAATTAAAGAGTTTGAAGAAATAGTTCAAGTGCAGTATTTTTTTGAACAAAGGGAAAAGGAACTGCCACGGTTTGCAGTTTTGAATGAACAGCTAATGCTGATAAATTTATTAAATAAAGGGATTGGGAAGGAAATATCTCCAGTAAGTGTTACAAGTCCTTTTGAGTATGGAGAATTATTGACGAAAGAGATAAACACTACGATAAATAAAGCAAAACATAATGAAGTTATTTTTAGCATGAAAGATTTGAAAAAGCCATTTTTGACAGCAAATAATATAATAGTGGAATATTTGGAACCTCAATTGAAACAGAAACTCGCAGAAATGGAAAGTGAAACATTTGAAACTTTTAAAAGCAGAGTTCAGAAAAAGCTTTTTCAGCTTATTCAGAGCGGACAGTTTGGATTGGAAAATGTAGCAGAAGGGTTTGGGATAAGTGGAAGGACTCTTCAAAGAAATCTGTCAGCAGAAAAATACCAGTTTCAATCAGCTGGTGAAAGATATTCAGAAAATAATGACTTTCAATTATTTGGAAGCAAAGGAACTTTCGATTGATGAAATAGCTTATCTGGTTGGATATACGGAACTTTCATCCTTCTATCGGGCATTTAAAAAATGGACTGGGAAAACGGTTTCGCAGTATCAGAAAGAGAAGTAATAGATATAAAAATACGTTATAAAAACCGACGTATTTTTGTCGCATTTTTGACGAAATTATGGTATAATTTTTAGGAGGATTTAAAGGTATGAAAGAAAATAGAGAATTAGAATTAAAATTAATAATAACGAATACTTTTTAAAAAACAGTAAGTGCTTTTGCTAATTATGGTTCAGGTAGGATAATTTTTTTGGAATTGATGATAATGGAAAAGTTGTAGGGATAGATGATTTGGATGAGACATGTTTAAATCTTGAAAAATAAAATAAATGATAATATTGTACCAAAAACCTAATTTCAGTTTTATAAAAAAATAATAGGGATAAAACGATAACACTTGTAGTTAAAGAAGGACTTGATAAAACCGTATTTATACAAAGGAAAAAGCCTATAAAAAGAAATGATACATCGACAATTGAAGTAGACAGATTAGAATTGAATAGACTTACTTTAGAAGGAATGAACAGATATTTTGAAGAATTACGATCAAATAATCAAGATTTAGAATTTGAAGTATTGAAAAAGAATTAAAGGAAAAAAACTTGGAATTGAAAATTTCTCTATTGATTTACTTAAAACATTGAATTTGTATAATGATAAAGAAGGTTATAATAATCGTCTGAAAGACTTGTAGCAGATAGGAATTCATTTTCAGGAATAGATATTGCGAGATTTGGTAAGGATATAAATGAGATTCTTGACCGAAATACATTTGTAAATATGTCTATTTTTCTCAATTTCATAAAACTATAGAAGTATTTGAAAGATACTATAAGTATGAAGAAATCCAGGGGTTTGAAAGGATTGAAAAAGAACTGATACCAGAAAAAGCTTTTAGAGAAGTGATTGCAAATGCGATAATTCATAGAACTTGGGATATAAATTCAAATATAAGAATATCAATGTTTGAGAATAGAATTGAAGTTGTTTCTCCAGGAGGATTACCTTCAGGAATAACTGAAAAAGAATATTTAAACGGACAAATTTCACAACTTAGAAATCCTATTTTAGGAAATGTTTTTTTAGATTGAAGTATATTGAAATGTTTGGAACAGGAATAAGAAGAATAAATGAAATTTACAGAAATTATAGCACAAAAACCTATTTATGAAATCAATGAAAACTCAATAAAAAAATCACACTTTTTACAATTTTTTTAATAAAAATATTTTTATCTAAAAGATGAAAAAAATTGTATTTGAAACATTAAAAGATGGAAATATTTTTATCTAATAAAGAAATATCAGAAATAACAGGGTTTAAAAAAGGACAAAAAAATTTGAAATTATTGAAATCTTTGGTTGAGAAAAAAATATTGTAACTATTGGAAATGGAAGAGGAACTAAGTATTATAAAAATTAAAAAAACTACAAGAAACCGATGCAAATATTTTTGTCGTATTTAAAAGTATAAATTTTTATTAATCAAATGATATTCTAGTAAAAAATGAAAAAGCTGTTTCATAAAAATAATTCTTACGAGACAGCTTTTAATTCAATAAAATCTATTTTTAAAAAATTTCAAATCTTACAATTCTCTAAATTTTTATACATCTTGATTCACTTTTCGGAATACTCTTCATTTCCCTTTCAAAACAATCACAGATACAACAAAAGCTATGAAATCTGCTATAGGAAATGCGAACATAATTCCATCAATACCCATAAAATGTGGTAAGATTATTAGTAATGGTAAAAGTGATATAATTTGTCTTACAAGTGACAAAAAAGCTCCTTTTGAGGCCCTTCCAATTGATGTTAAAAACATTGTAATAGCACCTTGAATACCGTTTAGGAATATGAAGAATAAAAATACTCGCATATATTTTGTTCCGTATTGAAAGTAGAGTTTACTTCCGTTGCCGAAGACAGAAATTATTTGAACAGGGAAAAGTTCAGCGATTGCAAATGCTACTAAAGAAATAATAAAAGCCACTTTTAGAGATAATTTTAAAATTTCTCGAACTCTTGCAAATTTTTTTGCTCCATAATTAAATCCTGCAATAGGCTGTGCTCCTTGTGTCAATCCCAATAAAATCGCTATAAAGATGACATTTATTTTCATAACAATTCCAGCAACGGCAATAGGAATTTCACTTCCATAAATAGATTTCGCACCATAAATTTTCAATAAATTATTTGTCACAATTTGAACAATTAGTGCAGAACATTGGAAAAATCAAAGGTGATGTTCCCAACATAAACAAAATCCAAATTTCTCGAATTTTTTTATCTTAAAAATCCTTCAATTCAAATTTTACACTTTTAAATCTAAAAAAATATAATCCTAACATAACTGCTGAGATAAATTGCCCAATTACAGTTGCCCAAGCAGCACCGTCCATTCCCATATTAAATCCAAAACATAAACAGCGGATCAAGAATCGTATTTGTAATAGCTCCAATAACTATTGCGAGCATTGAATAAAAGGAATTTCCATCAGCTCTAACCATAGGATTTGCTCCTATCGAGAATAATAAAAACGGTATTCCAAGAGATGTAATTTGAGTATATTCAATTGCATAATCAAAAATTTGATCAGTAGCCCCAAAGGCCGTCAACATTGGTCTTAAAAAAATATTAATTAATATGCACAAAATAATACCACTTAAAAGTAACATTGTAGCCGCAGTTCCAGCCACGCTTTTTGCCCTTTTCGGACGCTTCCTTCCCAATTCCAAATTAAAGTTAGTCGCAGCTCCAACTCCAGTCATAAGCCCAATCGCAAGACAAATCGTCGTAAGTGGAAAAAGCCACATTTGTAGCCGCATTCCCAAGAAACCCAATTTTTGCCCAATAAAAATCTGATCCACAACATTGTAAAGAGCATTAACCAAGTTAGCAATGATAGCAGGAACCGCAAGTGAAATCAACAGTTTTTCCAACAGGTTCTGTACCAAATTTAGTTTTTTTGTTCATTTATTGCTTTCGTTTTTTTCCCATTTTTTTCCTTCCTTTCCCAAAAATTTTTAAATATGATAAAAATTATCTCTAATGAAAAAGAGAAAAATATTTTTTTGTAACAAGAAAACTGAGAAAAAATCCCAGTTTTAAGCCATCATATTGGTATGGTAAAAAAATAATATCTTATGAGTATTTTACTACATTTGGTAAAAGGTTTTTCAAATTTTTTTATTATAAAAATTAATAATTTGATAAATTGATTAAAAATATGTTAAAAATTAAAAAAACGAAGAAAGGAGAAGAAATGGATAAAAAAATTACTGTGTTCTATCCCTATAGTAAAAATAATCTTGTATATTATTTCTATAGTAGTTGCAATAGTATTGTTTATAATGATAAATTTAAAATATGAATTATTTACAGGAATAGGAATAACTTTTCAATTGGTTAAAAACGTTGATAATTATATTTTTTTATTAGTGGGAGAACAGAATTATGGGAAAAGAGTAAGTGGAAAAAGTGTTTTTATAGTTGTTTTCTTTAATAGGAATTTATCCTTTACTCTATTCAAAGTTTCATCCAGTTAAAATAGATGCATTTTATGATCTTATAAATACTCTTAGTTTAGGGATACTTATCTAGTGAATTTACAAAAATTATTAAAGAAAAAAATAAAAAAACATTTTTAAAAAAATTAAAGTTACATTATCAAAAAAATTTGTTAGTTCATTACTAAGATATACAAATTTTTGCACGGATTCAACAGTGTAGAAAAATGTAAAAGCATATTTAGAAAAGCAAAATGTTTAAAAAAATGATGTATTTGTAGGATTAAAAATCGTGGACAGGAACATCTGACGTTAAAATTTATATACTTGTATGAAATTTATATAAATAAGAAATCAAGAGGATAATTCTCGTATTTGGAGATTTGTCCTTTTATTTTTTTATTAATCCACTCCAATTCCATTTGCAAATCTACTCTCTCACATAAATATTGAAAAATAAGCTCCTTTTTGTATCTAAATCTCCTTCGTTAAGCTCTTTATCAATCTCACGAATTTCCCTTTTTAAATCTCTTTATTTTCTCTTTCAATTCGTGTTTTTTTCCTGTCATTAAGCTCTTCAAGTTCTTTATTCAATTTTTGAAATATTAACCTTCTGTTTGTTAATGTTACCAAGTACAATCCACAAAATTATGACAAAAATTATTAAAAAGCATGATTACTCCTTTTTATTTAGTATAGCATATTGTGATAGTTTTTAGAATAATAAATATCAATGGTAAAATATTTTAAGTTTTGAAAAGAATAATAAAGTTAAAATTGAAATTGTAGTGTAATAGTTAATAGAAGTGAGAATATTGATAATTTTCTTAATATTATTATATTTTAGAAAAAATCAATATTAATAAAAAAATTTATTGTAGCATAAACTGACTTTAGGAATAAAAATGATATAAAACATGTAGATCTTTTGTCAAAAATATTGTACAATAGGTAGAGGTGATTAGTATGATAGCTACAAATTATTCAAATGTGAGAAATAATTTAAAAATATTGTGATAAGGCAACTGATGATTATGAAACAGTCATTATAACAAGAAAAAACGACAAAAATGTGGTACTGATGAGTGAAGAGGAATATAACAATTTGATGGAAAAATCTTTACATCATGTCAAATAAGAAATATTATAATGAACTGTTAAAAAGTAAAGCGGAAGCGGAAGCGGGGAATGTACAAATACATGATATAATTGAGGTGGAATAATGAATTTAATATGGACAGATATTGCATGGGGGCAATATGAAGAATGGCAGAAACAGGATAAAAATAGTCAAAAAATAAATGAAATAATAAAAGACATCAAAAAGAAACGGCAATGAAGGGATAGGAAAGCTCGAGCCTTTAAAAACATGAACTGAGTGGATACTGGAGCAGAAGAATTACAGATAAGCATAGGTTTATATATAAACTAACAGAAACAAGTATAGTAATTATTGCCTGTGCAAATCATTATAAATAATAGGAATTACGAAAAATAAAGGTATGATTAAAAAAACAGACTTCTTTAAAAATTGAGAGAAAATCTTAATTTAAGTGGTCTGTCTTTTGAAAATTTATGTAATAAAAATTTGTATATTATTGTGTAGAGTCTATTTTGAAGAAAAAAATTTTACTTAAATAAAAATTTATGAAAAATAGGGTATAATATTATTATAAAAATTTAAAAATATAAATTTTGTTAATATTGAAAAAAATATAGAAAGGGCAAGTTATGAAAAAGATAATTTTAATTTTGGTAAGTGTATTATTTTTAGTGAGCTGTAGTGGGAATATTCCTTTCTCGGAGGAGGAAAAAGGAGCTTTAAAAAAGGCAAAAACGGAAATTGTTGAAATGAAGAAGAATCCGACAATGGCAGAAAAAGAAAAGAAATTTTTGCAAAAGGGGCTAGAAGTTCAGGAAAAATATTTACGAATTGGGGTAGTGTATTTTAAAAAGTGTGGAAAAGGATATTCCAATAGCAGATTATTATCTAGCAAGAAACTATAGTGCGAGAGGGGAAAAAGAAAAGGCACTCAAATGGGCAAGAAAAGGCTCGGACAGAGGAGTGAAGGAAGCAAGTGCATTTGCAGGACATATTTATGCTAATCAGAGAGATGAAATGAATGCAAGAAAATATTATATAAAGGCAATGGATCAGGGAGATTATAAGGAAGATACCTTGTTTAGAGTGTGGGTGTATGGAGAAAGGAAAGAAATTAATAGCGAAGTGGTGGAAGCATTTAAAAGAAATTTAAATAAAAATATTGAGGTAAAAAATGCTTTGGCTTTTTATTATCAGAGGCACGATTACTTTGATGAAGCTGAAAAACTCTACAAGGAGCTTGTTAATGAAAAATATCCGAATGCAGAAAGACTTTTAGGGGAACTTTATATGTGGAAAAAAGATTATGACAAAGCTGAAGAATGGTTATTAAAAGAATCGGAAAAATTATTTTCACATTCAGAAGACAATGTGAAACGGATTGAAGAAAAAAGAGCAAGATTATTGCGTCTGTTAGCAGAAGTTTATGAAATGAAAGGAGATTACGGCAAGGCTGAAAATAACCTTTTAAAAGCAAAAGAACTTGCACACAAGGAATTTGCATTAAAAAGTTTAGCCAAATTGTACGAAAAGCAAGGGAAATATAATCAAGCTATAAAAAAATAAATGAAGAATTAGAAGAATTGAAAAACAAAAAAACAGAAAAAAATTAAATCATAAAAAGAAATAAAAAAATGGAGAATTTTATGAGAATAGAAAAACTGGAATTTGTAAAAAAATATTGATAAATTTGAAAAATAATTCTGATGAATATGTGGAGATTAATTTAAATAGGAAGGTAACGGAACTTTCAAGCGTTTCGTATGAAAAAAATTATACAGTTTTTATTTATTAATAGGAGAAGATGGGAGAATAAATTCGCTGGAAATTCTCAATATATTGAAAAATGGCTAAATTTACACATAAAAATAGAAATTCCTGAAAAATATAATAGAAGGCGATATTTATTTTAAGAGGGAAGAATACAATGAAGCTGGTATAAAAGTTAAAGAATTAGATTTTTGAGATTGATATTTCTAAAAAATATTATCGGATGTTATTTTACTGATAAAAAGGTTTAATATTTATTTTGGAGTAAAAAATTTGTGAAAAATATAGTAATTTTAATTAATAGGAATAATTATGCAGAAGGAATTTTGATTTATGGAAAATTTGAAATTGAAGATGATAGATTTTACTGGAAAAAAATGAGAATGTGGTAAGCGAGCGAGATATGATTTTTTTCTTTTTAATAACGGAGAGATAAAAATATATTTGTCTTATGTAACAGGAGAACTGAAAAAAATACAAATAGTTAGTGAAAAATGAAAAAAATTGAAAAAGAAATTAAACTGGAAGCGATATTAAAAATTTCAGGGGAATTCGGTTATTTTGGATTATGAATATGGATTGTACGAGTATGTGGAAATAGAAATTGAGGATAAGCTGGAAAAATATTGGGCTGATGGAAAAAAATAGTTTATTTAAAAGAAGGGAAGAAAATTTTTTTAGAAGTTGAAAGTTTGGGAGGATATTTGCTATTTTTTTGATGATGAATACAGGATGGCAGGGATTTGGTACAGAATGTAAAAAAATCGGAAGGAATAAAAAAACTTTGAGAAGGCGGAATTATAAATGAATAAATATATTTTACTGATGTTACTTTGTCTGTTAATAGGATGTAGAAATCAAGGAAATGATGTGGTAATAAAAAGATATTGATGATGTTTATTTTTATCTGGAAAAATAAGAAAAATCCTGAAAAAGCTCAATTAATGGCAAGAATTGTTTTTGAACTGGAAAGGGAAAAACTATGAAGAAGCAGAAAAGTATTTTTTTAAAACTGGCAAAAATACGATAAAACCGCTTTATGTTTCGCTTTGCAAATATGTATTATGAACATATTGATAAAAAAAGAAGGGGAAAAAGAGGTATGAAATAGCTTTTTGAAAAAAAGGAAATAAAAAGGGCAGGTACAATTTTAGGGATGATTGCTGAGGATAATAATGATTATAAAAAAAGGCTGAAGAATGGTACAAAAATCGTTGGATAGAGAGAATATCCCAGGATATAAATCTTTTTGCTAAATTTTTATATAAAACAAATAGGAAAAATGAGGCTGAGAAATATTTTTATAGAAGCTGGAAATCGTAAGGATGCTCGATTCGATGTTATATTTAATAAAAAAATGTATTATATGAAAAAAAGATACTGAAAAATTGAAATACTGGCAAGAAAAAAATATTAAATACAAAGGAAATTTTTAAATTTGACGATGAAACGAATAATTTATTGAAATATAGTTTGTCAAAAGATAAGATAGATAAGGAGTTTTTTTGAATTGTATAAAAAGGGGAAGAAAGTGTTTTAAAGAAAGACTATGAAACAGCAGAAAAATATTTTTGTACAAAATGGAAAAGCTAAAAAAAGAAGGAATTTTATATACAGCTGATTTTTATTATCGTTTTAAAGATGAAAAGAAAAGGGGATAGAAAAAGTATAAAAAGGGCATACGAAAATGGCATAAAGGAAGCATGCTTTTTATGGGAATCATTGAGCATAGAAACAGGAATATTGATGAAGCAAAGAAATGGTATAAAAATAGCATCGGAAATAGGAAATACTGATTCACAAATATATTTAGCACAAATTCTAGAAGAAGAAGGTGATAAAATTGAAGCTATGAATTTGTATTTAAAAAGCAGACTGAACTAAAAGATTATAGAGCAATAAATTATTTATTAAAAATATTACTACAGAGAAAAAAATTTAAAAAGAAATAAAAAAATGGGTAGATGTAGTTAAAAAAATCAAATGGATTAAAAAAATTATAGTGAAGCTGACAGTGGAAGAATAAAAAGAATATGAAAAAAATTTTTAAAAAGAAAAAAAGAGTAAAATGCTTAATTAATTGTGAAATAAAATGATAAATATAGGTGTTTTGATATAAAAATGAAAAAATGGAGATTTTTATGTTTGATGAATATGATGTAGTAAAAAGCAAAAAAAGAAAAATTGTCTGATAAAAGTCTTAGAAAAATTGATTGGAACAGTTGTGATGATATTTCCTGAATTTCCAAATGATTATATGGTAGAGTTTATGGAAGATGAGAAGACTTTGGATATTTTAGTTATTAAGGGAGAGGATATTGAAAAAAATTAATATAAATTTGTAAACACAAATACTCTTGTTTTTTTACAAAAAGTGTGGTACTCTTATAATATAAAAAAATTAATTTTATAATTAATACAATTATGTAATTATAGTTGTATAAAATGGAAAGGATAAAAAAAGATGAAAAAAATACGATGCAGTAATAATTGGATTTGGAAAAAGGTGGAAAAAAACTTTGGCAGGATTTTTGGCTGGGAAAAGGGCAGAATGTGGCTTTGGTTGAGAAATCGGATAAGATGTATGGAGGGACTTGTATAAATATTGGGTGTATTCCTACTAAAAAAACTTGTTGACAGTACAAAAAGTTCTTAAAAAAATAAAGGGTTAAGCGGTATTGAGGAAAAAGGAGAGATTTTATACAGAAAGTATAAATAATAAAAATAAATTGATTGGAGCATTGCGTGGGAAAAATTATGAAATGCTGGCTACAAAGGAAAAATATTGATATTTATGATGGATTTGGAAGTTTTGCTTCAAAAAAATGTGGTTAATATTGAAAGTAATGGGGAAAAATGTTCAGATTGAAGGGGAAAAAAATATTTATAAATACAGGTTCGACTACGATAATTCCTGGTATAAAAGGGCTTAAAGAAAGTAATCATGTATATACAAGCACTTCAATTATGGAACTAAAGGAACTTCCTAAGAAATTGACTATTTTGGGAGCAGGGTATATTGGATTGGAATTTGCTTCGATGTATGCTGATTTTGGGTCAGAAGTTACGGTTATTGATTTGGCAAAAAGACTTATGCCTAGAGAAGATGAAGAAATTGCTGATAGGGCAAAAGCTATATTTGAGGCAAAAGGGGTTAAATTTTTATTGGAATCAAAAATTGAGGAAATTATTGACAAAAATGGAAAAGGATATGTACAAATTTCACAAGGAGCAGACAAGAGCGAAATTGAATCAGATGCAATTCTTGTGGCAATTGGAAGAAAACCTAATACAGAAGGACTTAATTTAGAAGCAGCAGGAGTAAAAACTGATGAAAAAGGTGCGGTTGTAGTTGATGAAACATTGAAAACAACAGCCGACAACATTTGGGCAATGGGAGATGTGAAAGGCGGACTTCAATTTACGTATATTTCTCTTGATGACTTTAGAATAATAAGAGATAATCTTTATAGTGGAGGAAATAGAACAGTAAACGACAGAAATGTAATTCCATACAGCGTATTTGTAAATCCACCATTATCAAGAGTTGGAATGACTGAAAGTGAAGCAATTGCCAAAGGATATGAAGTAAAAACAGGAAGACTTGAAGCAATGGCAATTCCAAAAGCAAAAATAGAAGGTGTAACAGATGGACTGCTTAAAGCAGTTATAGATGCAAAAACAGATAAAATACTGGGATGTACTTTATTATGCAACACTTCCCACGAAATGATAAACATTGTTGCGGCGGCTATGAAAGCTGAACAAAAATATACATTCCTAAAAGATATGATATTTACTCATCCGACAATGAGCGAAGCTTTGAATGATTTATTTGGAAGCGTGAAATAAAGAAAATAAAAAAATATTTTTAGTTAAAAAATTATGAATTTTTATGAAGTAATTAAAAATAATACAAAGAATAGAGAAATAAATGGGCGAGTTTTTAACTAAAAAGATAGCAAGAAGTCTCCGGCTTCTACAAGCGGGAGATGAATTGCTTTTTGTAAAAAATTGAAAAAAAGGATATATTTATGATATAATTTATTCAGTGAAATAATATAAAAGTAGGTAATAATAATGTCATATAACAGCAATTATTATTCAGTATTTGATATAAATTATCATATGATTTTTGTATAAAATATCGAAGAGAAGTAATTAATGATGAAATTTCTAATAGATTGAAAGAGATTTTTGAAAAAAATATGTCCGAAGTATAACATTGTTCTTAAAGAATGGGAACATGATGTTGATCATATTCATATGTTGATTAATGCTATGCCTAATACTGAACTTTCTAAGTTTGTAAAATACTTATAAAAAGTGCTTCCAGCAGGTTGATAAAAAGAATTTCCTGAAATAAGGGGAAGATTGTGGAAAGAATATTTTTGGAGTAGAAGTTATTTAGTTTTAAGTGTTGAGGTGCACCGTTAGAGATAATTAAAAATATATTCAAAATCAAAAAGGAGGTGTAATTTATGAAATATAATTTAGCATTCAAATACAGAATTTATCCAAATAAGAAACAGAAATTATTGATAAATAAGACTTTTGATGTGTTCGTTTTGTTTACAATACGATTTTATATATTGCTAATAAAAATTTATGAAGAAACTGGGAAAAATAAAAATAATTACACCTGCCAGTTTGAAAAAGTGAAAATCAATTTTTGAAAGAAGTGGACAGTCTCAGCACTTTCAAATGCTCAATTGAATGTGAGACGATCGTTTACGAATTTTTCAAAAAGAGAGCAAAGTTTCCAAGATTTAAATCTAAAAAGAATAATGTTAAAAAGTTACACGACAAATTGTGTGAATAATCTGATACGAATTGAGGAAAAATATTTAGTTTTGCCAAAATTGAAAAAGAGTGAAATTGAAATATCATAGAGAAATACCAAAGGATTATAAAATAAAAATCGGTAACATTGACAAACAGTAATGGAAATTACTATGTTTCTGTTTTTGACAGAATTTGAAAAAGAAATTCAAAAATTCCAAGTAATGATAAAGTAATTGGACTTGATTTTTTTCAATGTCTGAATTATTTGTCAGCTCTGAAAACCAAAGGGCTGATTATCCAAGATATTTTAGGATGTTGGAGAAAAAAATTGAAGAAATTACAGAAATCATTATCAAGAAAAAGTGAAAATTTTCTAAGAATTGGTATAGACAAAAAGAGAAAAATATCAAGATTGCATGAGTATATTAAAAATTGTCGAAGAGATTTTTTTGCATAAATTATCAAAAAAATTGTCTGAAGAATACAATGCTGTGGTTGTTGAGGATTTGAATATGAAAGGGATAAGTCAGGCATTAAATTTTGGTAAAAGTGTAGGAGACAATGGGTGGGGAATGTTTTTGAAGATGCTTGAGTATAAACTGATGTTTTTAGGGAAACAATTTTTGAAGATAGATAAGTGGTTTCCATCATCGAAAACTTGTAGTAAATGTGGAAACGTTAAAGAGAAATTGAAATTATCAGAAAGAAGCTATAAATGTGAGTGCTGTGGGATTGAAATTGATAGAGATTACAATGCAGCATTGAATATAAGAGATATTGGAAAAGAAATGTTGAAATATTAGGAAATAAAAAAACAGGGCAGGGACTGCCCGAAGAGCTTGGTAAATATATTTGGCTAGCAAAAGCAGGTACTTCCCAAGAAGCTCCCGCTTCTAAAAGCGGGAGTAGTTCACCACTGTCTTTTACTGGATATTGCAAATATTTTTTATATCATATATTGCATTTATAGGGTATGCTGTTTCGGCATTTTAAAAATAATAGATAATAAATAGAATAATAAATAAAAAGATTTCTTCAAATTAAAAAATCACGGTTATTAAGATTAACTGTGATTTTTGCTATAGATATTTGTGAAAAATGTATAAATTTTTTTAAAGAAATGCTTTAGTAAAAAAAGTGTTGATAAATTACAAGTAATGCAGTATAATAATATTGTTATATACTTTTTGGATTATGAAATTTTTTTGCAATAGAAAAAGATAAAAATAAGCCCAACATTAAGGGCTTAAACACAATAGAATTTTTACTTTTAATATATTAGACCTGTTCGATAACTATACAAACTTAGAATTTAATAAAATAAATATCTTGAAGCAAGGGTCTTGACCCCTTGTATAGATAAAAAACTTAGGTTATCGAACATATCTATTATGC
>BNJS01002515.1_pt1 | contig 125992 bp, 153 predicted proteins | sample 8540461 | NCBI WGS metagenome assembly BNJS01 (sample SAMD00202454, study PRJDB9452) | human saliva metagenome | isolation source: human saliva | place: Japan | reverse complement strand
AATTTTCAATGATCAACCCGTTTTACTTGTACTTCATATTAATCGTAATCCAGCAAAGTGTCAAATCCAGTAGCGCTGATACCTGGATCCCGAAATCCAAACGGAGCATGATAAAAACTCCACCGTTGACTCACCGATAATGCCACCATCTTGACGCAAAGACCCACTGGCAATGGTGATATCGAAGAATCATTTTGCATGAGAATATGTGCCGCGTTGAGGTTATTAGTCACAATGCGTAGTTTTGATGGGCTAATAAAGGCAAAGGCAACCGCTTCGAGAAGGTCGTACCGATATCAATAAACAGTGAAGCACCATTAGGGAATAAAGTTGTACCACTTGATTCGCAATGCGATTTTTTCTTGAGAAAAAGTGTTTTGCGATCGTGATAATCGCTACTTTCCCGCCGGTAGAAGGCGAAAGTAACGCCACCATGATGACAACGAATGACGTTGGCTTCTGCCGGTTAACAATCACGTCGAATTGTTGGGGCTCATCAAATAACATACCAACTCATCTGTGCTTAAATATCCTTTTTGTTTAACCAATTCGACAATTTTTGATATTGAAGATTGTCATATGTGTATTCCTTAGTTGTTAAAATAACACTTCGGGCTGTTAATTTATCTTGTTTTACTCGAGAATCACGACTTTACATGAATATTTCCGATCCAAAAACGCCACTACTTGTCCCACCAGCCAAACAAAATATGCGCCTGTTGCCAATATTGATATTCACTAACGGTAAGCGAAACCAGGCAAATCCCCACCACTAACATAAAAGCTAAGCCAGCACTTCAAAATCGGTTTTGCTTATTCAATTTAGCCAATACAAACACATAGCCCAACACGGCATATACCACCTGATAAACCGAAAAATGCCGACCCGCGGCGTTTGCGCCACGCCAGTGATTACGCCGGCAAGTAAATAAATCTGAAGTAATTTAATGCTCTAACTGTCGTTTAATCGCCCGCAAAAATCCACCAGGTGAGATTAAACAGAATATGCATATTGGATAAAGTATGCAATGTATGGCTGAGATAACGCCAAATCTCGTCTTCTTACTCCCGGTTCAGCCAGGAAATGGAGAAATAAAAAGCGGTTCAGCAAAACCTAAAAACATCAAGGTAAATCAAGGTACAAAGTGCGGTCGGAAAAACGGTTATTTTTGCTGTTGAAATAAGATAAAAGGAAAATTATTTCTATTTGACTGAGGGGTTATGAAGGTGCTTCATGAGGAACATTGATCGAGCTGACACCGTTTTGCCACGCTTGTGCATTTTTCATCGCCATTCTGTTAGAAAACCTCCGTTTCCTGTTTAATCGCAAAAAGTGCAGTGCGTTTTCCGATAGAAAAACATCATAGACCGTCTTGCCCTGCGCATTTTGGTTTTCTTCAACAAGTACTTCCGCGTGATATTTCGTACGAATATGTGCCTGAAAATCACGCACTAAGTCAGGGATTTCACTACCAAACAAATGCTGCATTTGCTATATTCCTTTTCCAAAAATTTAATCGACGGAGAAAAATGAAATTCAAATTTGCCTCAGGGATTTAGCCCGTTCAGTTGGGCAATTGCTCTCTTTTGTTTACCTATTTTACTTTGGTAGCCTTTGGCACAATTGGTTCACCGCATTTATTGAACAATCCACCGCACCTCAGCGACATTCAAGTCCGCGCCATGTCAATTTTTCTCTGGTGTTATCCGTTGGCATTAGTCATCCTAGCGCGGATTTTTTATCGACTACATCAACGAAAACCGGCTTTTGCACGTCGAGGTTTAGCCTTAAGTGCGGTCATATTTACGGCGTTTGGTTATATCATCGCCATTGGTTGAGCTCAATATGCTGTTTCAGCGGTAAGTGGCGTCCGCCGACGGCGAATCCGCGCACACTGTAAAACCTTTTCATAGCCACGTTGCGGTAAAAACGTGGCAACACCATTCTCACTGCCAGTAGCAACTCACTAAAATCGGCTGATCGTAGTCATATTCCGCTTCAAAATCCATTAAAGTGTGTTCTGTTAGATTCACTGCACCTTGAGCATGAGAATAATTGAAACGTGCAGAAGTCCGCACATCCGCCAACACGGCATTTTTCATCCTTTTGTAACATTTTCCACGCTTGTTGTGGCGGCGGAATTTCAATAAATCTGTCATAACATCTTATTCGATAATACGTATTGAAGCTTATGTCGTAAGGTGTTAGCCGTATATAACAACAACGATGTTTAAGCACTACCTTTCAACATAAAGTAAAAATAGTAACGATTAACTTACGGATAAACGATTTTCTTCAAATATCGAGAGAGTATAAAAGGTAGGCAAAATTAACCTTTTTCAGCCAGAAACTCAACGTTTTTTTAACAAATAAAGCTGTGTTCAAAATCATCACCTCTGACAAAACCACCCTATTTCTGCACACTTTTTTTTATTTTGCGACTAAGCTCCCAAAAGAGTGCGGTCGTTTTCTCGTGCATCGATTTTCGGCAAAGTACGCCCGTTGATTAATTCAACGTGTATTTAACTTTAGTCTGAAAAGGAATCACTATGAAAGTAATGAAAACATCTTGGCTTCTGTTCGTGCTAGGAACGGTGTTTACCGGCACCGCCATGGCAGCAGAGAAAGGCGGCAGAACCCGCAGCGCAAACCGAACAACCCGCCGCAACGGCCGCTGTTAGCCAGAAAGTCAACATCAACACGGCCTCTGCTGCCGAAATTCAAAAGCGCTTGTGGGTATTGGCGCGAAAAGCGGGCCGTCGTGCAATACCGTGAAAAACACGGGCGCGTTTAGTGCTGTCGAGCAAACTTATTGGAAGTGCAAGGCATCGGCAAAGCCACGCTCGATCGCGATCGCATCGCACTTTAATCTCTCCTCTAACATTGTTTTTATGTAAGACGAGGCAATGCGCCTCGTCTTTTTTATTGGGTGCGTTATAATGATCGAAGCATTTTTCAACCGCACTTAATCAGAATAAGTAGAGAGAACAACATGAAACAGAAAAATTGTTTTAGCCACCGGCAATCAGGGTAAAGTCAGAGAAATGGCAGATGTGAGCATGATTTTGTTTTGAGTTATCGCTCAAACCGACTTAGCATCGACAGCCCGGAAGAAACCGGTTTGACCTTCGTAGAAAAACGCCATTTTTAAAAGCCCGTTATGCGGCGGAAAATCCGGTTTACCGGCGATTGCAGACGATTCCGGCTTTAGTGGTTGACGCGTTAAACGGCGCGCCGGGCTTATATTCCGCTCAGTTTATGCGGCGTAGATGGTGAACAGGCTGATGCGAAAATCGTGAAAAATTGTTGTGAATTGGTGAATGTGCCAACCGAACAACGCAGCGCACAATTTGTTAGCACCATCGTCTTATTACAACACCCAACCGATCCGTCCCCGATTATTGCGCAAGGCGCATGTCACGGTGTCATTACTTTGAAGAAAAAGGCGACAACGGCTTTTGGTTATGATTCACTCTTTTTCAGCCCGGAACAGGTTGCACCTTTGCCGAACTGGAAACCGCCGAGAAAAAGAAAATCTCCCACCGTGCCCGTGCATTAAGCGTGCTTAAAGCAAAATTCGGGCGCCTAAAGTGCAGTCAGTTTCACAACGAAATTTTAAGGAGCAAAAAGATGATTATTACCACCACGCCTCACATCGAAGGCAAACAAATTGTCGAATATAAACAACTGGTGTTCGGCGAAGTGGTTGTCGGTTCAGGAATTTTATCCGCGACTCTTTTGCCGGCATACCGACACTATCGGTGGGCGCTCCGGCATGTATGAATCAGCGCATTACCAAATCGCGCAAAGAAGCGTTAGATGAAATGCAAAAACGCTCAGCCATTAGGCGCCAATGCCGTTGTGGGCGTAGATGTCAATTACACCACCATCACCTCCGATGCCAAAAGCATGTTTATGATTGTGGCAAGTGGTACCGCGGTGGTCGTTCGCTAATGATGACACCGCTGTTAAATCCGTTGCCGTTACCACCGCTGAGTTTATACATTCACATTCCGTGGTGTGTCAGAAATGCCCGTACTGCGATTTTTAACTCGCATGCACAAAAGGTGCCATTCCCGAACAGGAATATGCGCGCATCTACTTGCTGATTTAACGGCGGATTTATCGCGTTATCAGAAAGCGTACAACGGCGTCCGCTGCATCTCATTTTTATCGGTGGCGGCACACCAGAGCCTATTTAGCGCAGAAAATATCGCGTTTTATTACAGCAAACTCGAACAGCGCATTCCTCTTTGAACTCAACATTGAGAAGTACCCTCAGAAGCCAATCCCGGTACGGCTGCAGCCGAACGTAGGTTGTAGCGTATGCCGGCGTCAATCGTACTTTCCATGGGCAGACCAAAGTTTTTCTGATGAAAAATTGCAAAACTCGGGGCGTATTCCATAATGCCGCCGAGGCGAAAAGTGCTGCGGTAGGTTTTAGCCCGCGTTTCTCCCTCTGCGCAGTTTTAACTTTGCGATCCCATGCACGGCTTGCCGAAATCAAACCTTAAACGAAGCCTTAGATGCAAAAGGATTTACGCCACGAAGCCATTGAAACTGGCGCCGCCGCATTTGTCTTGGTATCAACTCTGCCACTCGAGCCGAATACGATGTTTTGCCTGCCGTCCACCGAAACTGCCTGATGACGACGAGGTTGTGGGATATTTTTCGAGCAAGGGCATCAGTATTAACGGCGGCCGGCTATCAACAATACGAGGCTTCAGCCTACGCCAAACCGGGCTTTGCAGTGCCAACACAATTTAGAATTATTGGCGCTTCGCGATTATCTTGCCATTGGTTGCGGTGCACACGGCGACCCAGTTTTCCAAACGGCAAGATTTTGCGTTACAGCAAAACCAAACGCGAGGCTGCATGCGCGGCGAATATTTGTACGAAGCAAACGACGTCCAGCGCGAAGATCGCCCTATGGAATTCCCCATGAACCGTTTCCGCTCGTTGGAGAGCCGTGCCACGAATTGAACAATTTACCGGCTTGCCGTTAAGTTCGGTAGAGGAAACACAATGGCTTGGGCGCAGGATCGAAAACACTCATCACGGAAACCGACCGCACTTTGGCGGGTCACCGAGCACGGTAAACTGTTTTAAACAACGAATTATTAGAAGCTTTTTGCCCGAATAACGCATGCTCTACTTGTTTATGCGAGTGAAAACGATTAAAAGTAAAGCGCAATCGTTTACGCGATGTATTTCTAGCGTCATGTTCCGACGGTTAAGCGAGATGAATCAACTTGAAAATGAGATTGCCGTCGCAAGCGGCTTTGGCATTAACGTAAAGCCGAGATGATCGTAGGCGTGACGGGTTCGACCGTGATCGTTTCTATCAGGCCTTGGGGAACATTAAAAGATCAAATTAAAGGCGCCGTGGCGGCACCGAAAATTCGAAGCATTACTCCGCCAGCAAGGCATTGAAGTTTTCAGCACAAATGATGTCTCCGGTTTAGATATTTACGTGGATGGCGCCGATGAAAATCAATCCGCATGATGATCAAAGGCGGCGGCGCGGCATTGACGTGATTGTGGCTGCGCTTGCAGAATTTCATCTGCATCGTGGATGGCAGCAAACAAGTTGATGTGTTAGGGCTCAGCGCCTTCCCGTTACCGATTGAAGTTATCATGGCGCGTTCACAAGTGGCACGTCAGTGGTCACCGCACCTGGCGGCACCGGAATACCGCAGAAGGCGTCGCAACCGATAACGGCAACATCATAGATGCGCATAATTTTTGCCATTATGAATCCGGTGGAAATGGAAAAAGAAATTTATAACATTGCGAGGCGTCGTCACTAACGGCGTGTTTCGCTACGCCCGGCAGACACCGTGGATTGCTCGGCACACCCGGACGATCGCAAAAATCATTTAAAACATCATCGGAGACAAATATGACATCAAAAAGTTTCATTAGATAAAAATAAAATCAAATTTGTGTTGTTGGAAGGTGTTCACCAAAGCGCACTATAGGGACACCTTTGCACGCCGCAGGTTGCACGACATTGATTACTACAAAAAGCGTTGAACGCGATGAACTCAAATAGCCATCAAAGGTGCCCACTTTGTCGCCTACGCTCCCGCACCCATTTAACCGAAGAAATGATCGTGCCGGTAGCACCGAAAATTGATCGCCATCGGCTGTTTCTGTATCGGCACCAACCAAGTGGTTGAAATGCGGCGAAAGTACGCGGCATTCCGGTCTTTCATGCACCGTTCTCTAATACACGTTCTTGGTGGCGGAATTAGTGTCAGGTGAAACTCGCTGGCTAATGCGCAATATTCCGCAAGCCAATGCCGATGTGCACCGTGCTCGCGTGAATAAATCGGCGGTGGGTTCACACGAAGCGCGTGGCAAAGTAGTATCGTGGGTTACGGCCATATCGGTTCACTAACTGAGTATTATTGCGAACTCCATGGGGATGGATGTTCACTTTCTACGACATTGAAAACAAACGCCTCTTTGCGCAACGCTAAAACAAGTGCGTAGCTTGGAAGAGTGCCCGGTTCTTGCGATGTCATTTCCCTGCACGTACCGGAATTGCCATCTACTCGCAATTTAATCCAGTCGCAGAACGTACGCCCAATTAAAACAAGACGCCATTCTGATTAACGCGGCACGCGGAAACCGTTCGTGACATGACGCGTTAGCCAAAGCATTAGAAAGAAGGCAAAATACGCGGTGCGGCAATCGACGTATTCGGAAAGCAGTTCGGCATCGTTAACGAAGAATTTATTTCCCCCATTACGCAAATTCGATAATGTGATCTCAACGCCGCACATCGGTGGTCTCTACCGCGGAAGCACAAGAAAATATCGGATTTGGAAGTCGCCGGTAAATTTGTGGAAATATTCCGACAACGGCTCGACTTTGTCTTCCGTTAATCTCCCGGAAGTGCCTCTACCGGAACACGAAGCTCCAAACGCTTATTGCACATTCACGAAAAACCGCCCGGGTATTCCTGACCCAAAAATCAGCAAATTTTCGTTGAGGCTAATCTCAATATCGCTGGCACCATACTTTACAGACCGACCCCAGAAATCGGCAAGTGTGGTGATCGATGTGAAACCGACGATTCCGCACCACGTATGATAAATTGCGTCATATTGAGGCACAATTCGCACGCGGGTGTTGTTTTAAAAATAAAATAAAAAGTGCGGTGGATTTTGAAACATTTTTTAAATCCACCGCACTTTTATTACCTGCTAACAGGAATTAACCCATTCACAACATCTTTCGTTAATCGCCCAATTTCCTGCCAATTTTTCGCGATAATCAATTCTTCTCAACAAACCCAAGAACCACCACATGCCAATGTTTGGAATCGCCAAATACTCATAATATTCTGCATCCCAATGCCACCTGTAGGCATAATGTCTAACTGAGAATAAAGGAAATTTTCTTTCAAAGGCTTTGATCATTTTACTCCGCCGAAGCCTCCGCCGGAAGAATTTCACAGTTTCTGATCATGTCTAATGCCGCTTCAATAGCCATCGATTATTCACTCCCGGCGTGATCAGCAAAATCTAAATCTTGGCATAATTGCTACAATTTTGGGTTAAACCCTGGTGTAACCACAAATCAGCCTGTTTTTCGCAGCGACAACCTGCTCAGCGTTTAACACTGTTCCAGCAGCAATCAAAAGTCCGGTCGCTGTTGGCGTAATAAACGAATCGCTTCTGCTGCAGCAAATGAACGAAATGTAATTTCCATATCGGTAACCATTGTTTGCTGCTGTGTCTGCCAGTGGCAAAATATCTTCCGCTCGATCAAGCAATCACCGGCGACTTTAAGTTCGCGGGGATTGCCCGGTAATTTGAGCTAATCAAAGACATACTCTCTCCTTTTTATCTTTTATCATCCGGCTGTTGTTTTAATTTCAATGCCTAGCTCCCAAAATTTTTATTCAGTGCCTCCGCCCAAATCCGCCGTGAAATTAATTTTTAATTTCCGGCAAGCTACTCAGTTTCACAATGATACGTAACGGTTGGAATTGCATATTGCACATATAAAGCTGTTGATGTGGGAGCATATGTTGCTAGTGAGTCAGTGCGTGAATTCCCCAGTATCAATACTGTCTGCATCGCATTGTAAAACAATGTGTTTAATTTCGTGGTCGGTGTGTTGGTCTTATCGTAAATCAGCAAACAAATTATCCGCCGCAGCAAAAAGAGCGGTCCACGTAATACGATAAATTAAGACATCATCTAAATCCTCCGGCACCTTAATGCTGATGGTTTGGTCATTTCGACAATGAATTGCGAATAAATAGCAAACTTGCAACAACACGCCCACAGAAATGGCGATCACCATATCGAATAACACGGTCAACACCAAGCAAACCAATAACACGGTGATTTCATTACGTCCGGAGCGACGAATTAACTGAATGATTTGTAACCGTCCGCCATGTGAAAGCCACCACCAACAATAACGCTTTGCCATAGACGACAACGGCAAATGAGAAAGTGCCGGTGCAAAAAAAATAACAGAGCAAACAGCACTAATAGCGCATGCACCACGCTGGAAGGTAAAGCACCGCCCCGATTTAACATTAACGGCCAGACGGTGGTGCCGCAGTGGCGGTTATACCACCGAAGAAGAACGGGGAGGCAATGTTGCCTAAACCTTGCCAATAATTCGTTATTAGAAATGGTGCTTGGTGTCCGTCATGTTATCTAACACAACCAGCGCATAATAGCGACTCAGCGGCACCCAATACCGCCATTGAGAACGCTGCAGGAAGTAGTCGTTGAATGGTATCGAAATTCCAATCAATTAAGTTTGCCATGCATATCCGGAATATTCCACGGCAGTACAAATTCAGGCAAAACATTTTGGAATACCAAAGCCAGTGCCATCAGAAAGCGTGTGTTGGAATTGTGTCCCGATAGTAGCTACAGAAAATCCAAAATGGGTTAAACACAAAGATAGCTAATGTCGCAATAATCACCGCCGGCAAATGGTATGGGATCGGTAAACGAAGTTTATGCCATTGGGTTAATACGATAAGTGTGATAATGCCTACTGCGGTATCTGCAACTGATACTTGGAAGTGCGGTCAAAATAACGTACTTTTTCAAGGTAATGAGAAGGCATTTTCAATGCTTAAACCGAAAATCGTAATTTGCAACGTGGCAATCTGTACCAATCCCCGATGTAAACCGAAATTGTCACCGGCAACGGGATATATTCAGTGGTCGCTAAACGGAACAGCGCCATTAATACTAAAATAATGCCCGACAATAATGTCGCCATCAACAAGCCGCAAGTCCGAATTGTTGCGTCACAGGATAAAATGACCACAAATGCGGCGGTAGAGCCCCGAAATATTAAACAGGATCCCCGTTAACGCAATAATCATCCCACCAATAATTGCCGTGTACAAACCATGTTTGTGACGGCACATACTGGCAATCGCCAATGCCATGGAAGCGGAATAGCAATAATCCCCACAGTCAAACCGGCAATAATGTCTTTAACCAAATGACGGGAGCTATAGCCCAACGCAGCTGTTTCAACGCACTGAAGGTTTCACCGCAAAACACATTTTAGAAACCATTTTTTGCGCAATTCGCAATCGTAGATGAAATTGAATGGAACCATGAGTGGATGCTTATTTTACCTGATTATTGGCGAAAATTTTTTATCTCGTCTGATGGGGCAAATCACAAAAATACTTGACGAGCTCAATGAAATCCCTTATGGTTCGCGTCTAATCACGGAGTGAGATGTCCGAGTGGTTGAAGGAGCACGCCTGGAAAAGCGTGTGGGAAACTGCATCGAGGGTTCGAATCCCTCTCTCACCGCCATTCTTAATGAATTTTCTTTTTAATCTTTTATTTCCAATCTATTTCAGTTATACTGAGCAACATTTTCAACAATAAAAACACGTTTAAAAATCACCGCACTTTTGTGTGTTGGCATCTCCTTTTGATGCTTGAATTTGGAATCACACCCAATATTAGAAGAAATCAGAGGAATTTGAATGAAGGTACGATGAGAACATCAGAATTACAAACCATACCGGTAGCATTGCCAGTCGCGATGTCGTCGTGTTTCCTTTATATGGTGATGCCGTTATTTGTCGGCAGACCGAGATCTCATCCATAGCCTTGATGAGGCGATGAATCATGGAAAGCAGCTATTGTTAGTATCGCACAGCCGGAACTGGAAGAGCCGCGTGGAAGATTTATAGATGATGTCGGTACCATTGCCACATTATTCAGCTAGCTAAAACTGCTGATGGCACTGTAAAAAGTGTTAGTGGGAAGGACAGCAACGTGCCAGATTTATCAAATTAGAAGATACCGTGAGCATTTCCAAGCGCAGAGATTAGCTGATTGAAAGTACGCTTGGTAATAGAATTGCAAGTTGTCCATAAAGCCGCCTTAGATGAATTCCAAAAATTATATAATTTAAATAAGAAAGTGCAGCCGGATATCCTTTCCGCACTTCAACAAATTGAAAATTTGGAACAATTGAGCGACACCTTAGCCTCCCATTTACCGGTTTCAGTTGCCCAAAAACAAACTGTGTTAGAAATGAGCAATGTGGTGGAACGTTTTGAGTATTTGCTTGGTTTAATGCAGTCCAGAAAGCGGATCTGTACAGGTGGAAAAACGCATTCGTAGTCGCGTGAAAAACAAATGGAGAAAAGTCAGCGCGATTATTACTTAAAACGAACAAATTGAAAGCCATTCAAAAAGAGCTCGGCGAAGAAGAAAATGCGATAAGTGAAATTGAACAGCTTCGCCAAAATTGAAGAGGGCAAGAATGCCTTTGGAAGCACGTGAAAAAGCCGAAGCTGAATTGCAAAAACTGAAAATGATGTCCCAATGTCGCTGCAAAGCCACCGTTAGTGCGCAGTTATATTGACTGATGATTCAAGTGCCTTTGGCATAAACGCACCAAAGTGAAAAAGATCTCGAAAGCACAAGACATTTTAGATGCCGATCATTATGGTTTAGAACGCGTGAAAAAGAGCGTATCTTGAATACTGCCTGCAAACCCGTTTTGAACCAATTAAAAGGCCCAATTTTTGCTTGGTAGGTCTCGGTGTCGGTAAAACCTCTTTAGGACAATCTATTGCCAATGCAACAGGGCGTCAAATATGTGTATGGCATTAGGCGGCGTGCGTGATGAAGCGGAAATTCGGGGGCACCAAAAATCATATTGTTCTTTAGCCGCAAATTGATTCAAATGGCAAAAGTCGGTGTAAAAACCCGCTCTTTTGTTAGATGAAATCGACAAAATGTCTCTGATATGCGTGGTGATCCGGCTTCTGCTTTATTAGAGGTATTGATCCGGAACGAAAACGCCCATTTCAACGATCATTATTTGGAAGTGGACTACGATCGATCCGATGTCATGTTTGTGGCGACCTCAAACTCCATGCATATTCCAACACCGTTATTGGATCGTATGGAAGTGATTCGTTTATCCGGTTATACGGAAGATGAAAAACTGAATATTGCCACTCGCCATTTGATCAACAAACAAAATGGAACGCAAACGGGCTAAAAAGCCGGTGAATTCAACCATTGATGACAGTGCGATCGTGGATATTATCCGCCACACCTCGCGAAGCCGGTGCGTAATTTAGAACGTGAAATTTCAAAAATCTGCCGTAAAGCTGTAAAAACCTTACTGTTAGATAAGAAATTAAAATCCATCAAAGTGACGGCGAAAAATCTCACGATTACCATTTGGCGTGAAACGCTTGAATTTGGTCGTGCAGATACGCAAATCGTGTTGGCGAAGTCACTGGTTTGGCATGGACGGAAGTCGACGGCGATTTACTGACGATTGAAACCGCCTCAGTGCTAGGGAAAGGTAAACCCAGTTACACAGGTTCCTTGGGGGATGCGCGAAAGAATCCATTCAAGCGGCAATGACTCGTCGTACGCGCCCGTGCAGATAAAATTAGGCATTAATCCGAATTTCACGAAAAACGTGATATTCGACATCATCACCCGGACGGTGCGACACCAAAAGATGGTCCAAGTGCAGGGATTGCTACGTGTACCGCATTGACGTGTTCTGTTTAACCGGTAATCCGGTTAAATCAGAAGTGGCGATGACCGGTGAAATCAGTCTCCGTGGCAAAGTCCTACCAATTGGTGTTTTAAAAGAGAAAATTCTGACTGCGCCACACACGCGGCGGCATTAAAACCGTCATTATTCCAAAAGATAATGTGAAAGATTTGGAAGAGATTCCGAAACGCTAAACGTGATTTGAACATTCACGCGGTAGAAACCATCGATGAAGTGTTAACTATTGCATTGGAAAATCCACCAAGCGGTGTTGAGTTTGTCAAACTTGAACCGATTTCTGCGGTGAAAAGAGTCGTCGTAAGAAAAAGTATTTCTCAAGTGCGGTCAATTAATTAAAAGTTTTTAAAAGCCAAATTATCATCGAATAATTTGGCTTTTTTTTATTTGTTAGTGCGGGAAGAGTGCTTTAGATTATAATCGCAAGGATTTTTGCTTTTATTTTTATAGGATACATTTTCATGGTAATGGAAAAACTACACGGAGCCTCAAACTAGCTGGGCTTCTAAGTTTCTTTTTGGTTTTATTACTGTCACATTTGTTATCAGTCTCGATGGCAGGCTATCTTTATACCCGCGTTGATAATTCTGCGGCAAAAGTCACGGAGAAGAGATTTCACTACATAGCGTTTCAAAAATCAATATAATGCTGCCTCCCGTAATTTAAGCCTGCGAGATGCCGATTCGCCGGCGCAAATCACTCAGCTCAAAAACTACAAATTTTAGCGTCTTTCTAATTAACCAAGAATTATTACGCCAATACGCTGAATGATCTAAATTGAGGTGTCGTGACGACCGTGTTAAACAAGAGATCGTGACGACACAGTCTTTTCAAAAATAACTGGAAAATTTGACAATACCTCTATCAGCAAATGCTACAAAGTAAATGGCATTTCCGCTGAAACCTGCGCCGGCTATGTATCAGAAGCATTGCGTTTAGAACAGGCTTCAAAAATGCGTTGCTGGCAGCCACGATGTTTAGCGTTCCAGTGCAACAGGAAGCCTTGGAAAAACTTTATTTTTCCAACGTCGTCAGGCGCGTTTGGCGAAGTTATCGCTTTAGGATGAAATTGAGGAAACAAGCGTAACCGATGAGGAAATTCAGGCTTACTATGAGCACATAAAGCGGAATTTTGACTTCCGGAACAGGTTAAAGTGCAATATCTCGACTTATCCGGTGCGAACATGGAAAAATATGAATGATTGATGGTAGAAATTGCAGTATTATCAAGATAATAAAGCGCAATTTACGACACAGGGTCAGCAACGTTGAGCCCATATTCAAGTAAAAACAGAGCAACAAGCGCAGAGAGTTATACCATCAATTACAAACAAGGGGCTGTCTTTGCAGGCTGTTAGCGAAAAATCACTCGATCGATCAACCAGTTCAGAAAAGGGCGGTGATTTAAGTTGGGTAAGTGCGGGTGAATTTCCAGCCGTTTTTGAAGAGGCGGCAAATGCGTTAGAGGTTGGAAAATATAGTCAACCGATAAAAGTGGATGGCAATTACCATATTATTTTAGTGAAAGAACGCAAAACCTAAGCGAAAGTGTTACCTTTAGACGAGGTGAAAAGCCGAAATCGCGGCACAAATTCGTCAAAACTTTAGGCATACCAATTCTTTTCTATTGAAAAACGCGTAGCAGATAAAGCTTTTGAAGACGCGTCTTCATTAAAAGCTGCAGCAGATGAGGCTGGCGTAAAGGTTCAGGAAACCGGCTATTTTCTCCGTAAGGATGTGCCGTGCGGAATTAAATTATCCGAATGTCACGTCGGCGATTTTTCGATTCTGATCTGTCCTGAGCGGTAGCAATTCTGAGCCGATGAGTGTAGGCGAGCAACATTCTTTAGTGGTACGTGTGCTTGATCATAAACCTCAGTCCACCCGATCCTTCGAGGATATGAAGGCGAAATTGCAGCAACATTAAAACACCAAAAAGCTGAAGCCATTGTGTTAGCGCAGGCAGGATAAGTTTGTACAAAGATTTGACGGCTGGGAGCAAAGCCGTAGATGGATTAAATTTTGGTGAAGCCCAAACTATGGGTCTTTGCCGAAACAGAAAGATCCTGTCCTTGGAGACGCTATTTTCTCAATGAAAACCGGCTAGATGGGTCAGCGTGACTATAAAGCCGCTAAAAACGCAGAAGGTGGCGTAGTGATTGTGGTGCTGATAGTGTTGAGGGCAGTGTTAACTGCCCAGAGACAATTTGCCGTGCAAATAGAACAAACTGACTGCACTCAGTTGCAAAATAGTTTATTAAATGCACTACGTGCCAAAGCGAAAAATTGAGATAAACTGACATTTATTAACCAAGAGCAATAATCAGCGTAATGCCTATGATTTCATAGGCATTATTTTTCAAACTAAATTTGAGCAAACCGTAATGCTAGATGTATTATCACGATTCATCTTTTCGCGGTGAGCCGTCTAACATGAAGGAGATAAAAATGAAATTAGTCGAAGTCAAACATCCATTGGTGAAACACAAATTGGGTTTTAATGCGTGCTGCAGAAATTAACACGAAAAATTCCGTGAATTAGCCACCGAAGTCGGAAGCCTATTAACTTATGAAGCCACATCGGATTTAGAAACGGAAAAAGTCATTATTGACGGTTGGTGGTCCGGTTGAAATTGACCAAATCAAAGGTAAAAGTCACTGTTGTACCTGATTCTACGTGCAGGCCTTGGCATGATGGACGGTGTGTTAGAGCACGTTCCAAGTGCGCGTATCAGCGTTGCTCGGAATGTACCGTAATGAAGAAACCCCTGAGCCGGTACCTTATTTCCAAAAATTAGCCAGCGATTTAGATGAACGTTTAGCTATCGTTGTTGACCCGATGTTGGCGACCGGTGGTTCCATGATTGCACCATCGATTTGCTGAAAACAAAAGAGTACAAACACATTAAAGTTTTAGTATTGGTGCGCACCGGAAGGTCTTGCCGCATTAGAAAAAGCGCATCCGGACACTGGATTATACACCGCGGCAATTGATGATCGCTAACGAAAAACGCTATATCATTCCGGGTTTTAGGTGATGCAGCGATAAAATTTTCGTGCCAACAATCCTGGAAACCGAAAATTTTATTACACAGGTGAGGCGGATTTTTATCCGCCTCTTTTTGCGCAAAAAGAAAACAAAAACATTTTCCGAAAAATAACCGCACTTTTTAAAGTTAATTCAGACAGCGAGTTGAAACTTATATGACACATACAACACAAGCTCCCAATCACGGAGCAACAGAGTTCCGTTAAACAAGCATTTGTGGGTTTACAAAATGCTATTCGTGCACGTCGCAGTTGCATTGGTTTTAGTGCCGTTAATTACCGGATTAGATGCCAATACCGCCTTGCTTACCGCCGGTATCGGTACTTTATTATTCAACTTTGTACCGGCAAACAAGTGCCGATTTTCTTGGCATCTTCTTTTGCCTTTATTGCGCCGATCCAACACGGCGTCGCCACTTGGGGGATTCCTGTCACCATGGGCGGCTTTGGCCTGTGCCGGCTTGTTTATTTGGCACTGAGTGCTTTGGTTAAATTACGTGGTGCGCAGGGCATTGAACGCATTTTCTCCGGTGGTTGTCGGCCCTGTGATTATTATCATCGGTATGGGCAGCGCCGGTCGCTGTCGATATGGCACTCGGTAAAAGACAGCGCTTACCAATACAATGATGCTGTTTTTAGTCTCTATGGTAACCCTCATCACCACCTTGTGTGTGGCTAGTTTTTCCAAAGGGTTAATGAAAGCTTATCCCGATTATGTTCGGTATTGCGGTGGGCTATATCCATGTCTTTTCATGGGACTCATTAATTTCAACCGGTTTTAGATGCAGCCTTGGTTTAGTTTGCCAAACATCACCACGCCTGAATTTAAATTAGAAGCCATTTTATATTTACTGCCAATTGCCATTGCACCCGCCGTTGAGCACGTAGGCGGCATTATGGCGATTAGTTCCGTGACCGGCAAAGACTTCATCAAAAAACCGGGCTTACACCGCACCTTATTGGGTGATGGTATCGCAACGAGCGCCGCTTCCTTTATTAGGTGGTCCGCCAAATACAACCTATGCAGAAGTGACCGGTGCAGTTATGCTCACCCGCAATTTCAATCCCAATATCATGACTTAGGGCGCTGTCTGGGCAATTGCGATTTCCTTCTGTGGAAAAGTCGGTGCCTTTTTATCACCATCCCAACCATCGTGATGGGCGGTATCGCATGATGTTGGTATTCTGGCTCCATTGCCGTTGTCGGTATGAGCACCTTGATCCGCGCCAAAGTCGATGTCACCGAGGCACGTAACCTTTGCATCATTGCCGTGGTCGACGACGATTTGGTATCGGTAATATGTTCGTTGATGTCGGCGGCTGTCCTTAAAAGGAATCAGCCTTTGCGCCGTAGTTGCCATCATTTTGAACTTGGTATTACCTAAAGCGAAAAACGAAGCCGCATAAAATGCCTTCTTACCGTCATTAGCGGAGAGGAAAAATATCCACTAATGACTTTCTGAAAATCTTTAAAAATTTCGTTTATTCTTACCGCACTTTATTTCTAGCATTTTTGGTATTTGATTTGAGCGAGCCACATTTCCAACTTCCTCTCCCCATTCATCAATTTGATAATGACACGCTGGAAAATTTTTACGCGGAAAAACAATCAGCTTCTGCTCAGCTCTGCTACACTTTTCCTCATCTTAGCCAACCTTTTTCTATCTTTGGGGGCAGCGTGGTTGTGGAAAAAAGCCACTCTATTAAAAGCCATTTGTCATCATTACATTATCGCATCAGCGTCCTGCCTTATACGTGCCTTTGAATAAAGCACAATATTTCTCTCCGGCAGTACTGGAAAAATCTAGAATAACAAAGAATTAGTGTGTTTGGATGATTTACAAGAGGTGATTAGGAAATCCGGATTGGGAAAGTCAAGTATTTTTCGATTTAATTAATCAATCCAGAGACGGAAAAACGCTTTTAGTGATCGGCGCGATCAATCGCCGACCAATTTATCAGTATCATTTACGGTTTGGCTTCCGTCCTGCCATGGGGAAGTGTATCAATTAATGCCGTTAAATGATCAGCAAAAACATACGGTCTTACAACTGGCGGCACACCAACGCGGCATTGAATTGCCTGACGAAACGGCTCACTTTTCTCTTCAAAACGCTTTACGAACGGGATATGAAAACCTTATTTAATGCGTTAGAAAAACTCGATCAGGCCTCATTACCGCGCAACGTAAACTAACGATTCCCTTCGTTAAAGAAATTTTGGCGTTATAACGGCGGATGTTACAACCATCTCAGGTACGCTGGCAGTAAGCTGTGATGCATCACCAAAAAATTTCTGTAACCTTTCTTCTTCCGCTTAATTTGAAATCGGTGATATACCATACAAAACACAGACCAAATACGCTGACAGCTGAGCACGAGCTAAAGCATCCACGCAATAAAACAAAGGCTAAGCCGAAGATACATCTGGATTACGACTCAGTGATAAATACATCGTCACTAATTGTGAGGCCGTTTTCGACTTTTTAGTGGATCAACGTGGTTTTCGTGAATGAAAAATTGTAAGACGCTCGCCATGCCCCATAAACGCGCAACCCATCCCCCAAGTACGATCACCAACCACAATGAAGATGGAAATTGCCAAACAGGCGGGGAGGATTTTTCATTAGCAAAGCACAGAAGGCAAAAATTAATGTGGAATAGGGATTTTGCGCGTTTGATTCATGCCATGATGTTCCTCATTGTGAACCCAGAGAAGGCTTGGTATTTCCCACTGCCTCACTATAAATTATTTTAACCGCACTTGAATGAGTTGTGGCTCTAACGGCGTGGCATTTTGCCACGCTTGTTGATAAGCGCTTTTCGCAGCCCTCATATCTCCTTTCGCCAACTGAATATCGCCGACCAACATATTTTTAGCGCCATTCCAAGCCTCATCTTTCACTAATTTCAAACTGTCTAACGCGAGGATCAAATTGTCTAAGCTGGAATTGTAATGCCGCCAAACGCAACGCCGTTGACAGAAGATAAAAATATCATCCGTTGATTGTGCCACCGCTTGTTTTTAACGCCTCTTCAGCCTGCGTAAAATCTTGTTTTCAACAGCACTTTTTGCTTTATCTAACAAGGCTAACACCGCGTAGGCAGTTTTCTCATTGTTTTAATGAATTGAGCAAATTGCGCTTCTTGTGCTTGTGGATCTTTTTATGGTTAAACAACACTTGCTCATATTCTGAAAGACATTATGGATTTTTGTAGCTGATAAGATTGCCAATAGTTTCCAGCCGAATACGCCACACAACAGGCAATCACAAAACAGACAATAATAAACTTATAGCTTTTCTTGCCACCACGCCTTAATCGCACTGAGTTCTTGTTCTTCTTCAATGGTATATGCCATGTTTTCCTTTACTTTGAATGTGTTTTGAATGTGATTAATGATGTCGCTTAATGCCACAACCGCTTGTTCGCTATGTTGCAACAAGTTTTTACACTACTTGTTGGTTTCACTTTCATCCTCACCGATGACTAAGGCTAACCCCGCACCACTTTTATCGGCTACGTTTAAATTGCTTTTGAAATTCCCGCCGCTGCAGTGTAAGGGTACGTAAGTGCGGTAATTCTGAACGAAGTTTTCCGCCAAATTTAAAGGCTGCCACGGTGGCCTTCGCCTTGATAAACGATAAATATCCCCGCACTTGGTAAAGGTAATCTGTGTATTCACTTCCTGTACCAACAGTACCAAAGCGCTCCAAGCCCATAGCAAAGCCAACGCCACTTGCATGGCATGCAGCCTAGCTGTTCAACCAACCCATCGTAACGACCACCACCGCAGACGGTACCTTGTGCGCCTAAACGAAGTCTACCCATTCAAATACGGTTTTTGTTGTAATAATCTAAGCCGCGCACCAATTTTTGATTGATTTCGTACTGAATGCCCTAAACTATCCAGCAAGGCGCATAATTGCGCAAAATGTCTCGCGGAATCGTCATCAAGATAATCATGTAATTTCGGTGCATCATTTAGCACTTCTTGAACTACGTTGATCTTTACTATCCAAAAATGCGTAACGGATTGGTGGATTTAAACGACGCTTGCTGTCTTCATCTAAAAATATCAAGTGTGATTTTGTAAAAATCGACTAAAGAGCTTGACGATAATTTTTGCGCCTCTAATGAGACCAATAGAGTTAAGTTGAAGCGTCACATGATCAAATACCTCAAAATCCTTCATAAACGGGCGGTTACGCGATAAGCTCCCGCATCAATTTCCGGATTAGGAATCCCAAAAATCTCTCGCCCACTCAGATGGAACTGACGATAACGACCTTTTTTGCGGACGCTCATAGCGGAACATTGGCGTATACCATAAGCGTTGTTCGTTGTACAACAAACCGTGTCGATACCGGCGCGAACACAACCTGCCGTGCCTTCCGGACGCAAAGTCAAACTTTCCTCATCACGGTCATCGAACGTAAACATTTTCTTTTCCACCACATCGGTAACTTCACCGATAGCGCGGGCGAATAACGGCGTGCTTTCTACAATTGGCATACGGATCAGCGTAACCGCTACGCGCCAAAACCGACCGCACTTTATTCTCAACCCATTGCCATAGCGGGAGTTTCTGTTGGTAAGCAATCGTTCATACCACGAGTGCCTGAATCGTTTTTGCCACAATAACTTCCTGTGTTTTATAAAAATTAAAGAATACGATTTTTAGGATCTTGCTGCGCAACACGGGCGCGGATCTTCGCTTCTAATTGATTAATTAAATCGTCGTTATCAAAACGCTCTTTCTGGCGCTCACCGTCAAGATAATAGCCGCTTTTCTTATTGCCTCCGGTGACGCCTAAATCAGACACTAACGCTTCCCCAGGGCTAGTGACGACACAGCCGATAATTGACACATCCATCGGCGTAATAATATCTTCTCAAACGTTGTTCAGCGCATTTACCGTACAATCACATCAAATTCCTGACGGGAACAGGTTGGGCAAGCAATAAAGTTAATGCCACGAGAACGAATACGCGGTGATTTTAAAATATCAAGCCCACTTTGATTTCTTCCACCGGATCAGCGGCTAAAGACACTCGCAGGGTGTCACCGATCCTTCGGCCAATAACATACCCTAATCCGATGGCAGATTTCACTGCACCGGCACGCGCACCACCGGCTTCAGTAATGCCTAAATGCACAAGGGCTGTTTAATGGCTTTCGCAAGTAGACGATAGGACTCCACCGCCAAATACACATCAGGCTTTAACGCTCACTTCAAATTGATCGAAGTTCAAACGATCTAAAATTTCAACATGGCGCAATGCCAGTTCAACAATACTTGTGGCGTCGGTTCACCGTATTTTTCCTGAATGTCTTTTTCCAGTGAGCCCGGCATTCACCCCAATACGAATTGGGGATATTTTTATCTTTCGCGCAATCCACTACGGCGCGAATACGATCTTCACGTCCGATATTACCCGGATTGATGCGCAAACGGTCCACACCGTATTCAGCGACTTTCAATGCAATGCGATAATCAAAATGAATATCAGCGACTATTGGTACGCTCACTTGCTGTTTGATTAATTTGAAGGCTTCCGCCGCTTCCATGGTTAGCACGGATACTCGCACAATATCAGCACCTCACGCTCCAAAAGACTTAATTTGAGCAGACTGTTGCTTCAACATCAGTCGTTCTGGTGTTGGTCATCGACTGCACCGCAATCGGTGCATCACCCGATGGGGTACATTCCCACATAAATTTTCGTGGATTCTCTACGTTGAATTTTTGGCTTTTCTAACATTGTTCGCCCGTGTGAGGTAATTTAAATTTTGCGACGCCCATCAAGTGTTAATGGGGAAAGCTTCGCATATATGAATAATTTTACGTTTCCCCGGCGCACCGATAATTAAAGAATAAGGCTCTTCTTCGTTGAAACTTAACACATCGCCTTATATTCTTTTTGTGCCTAACACTTTTACGATTTCTTTTGTCTTTTACACTAATCCTAATTGCAGAATACTTCAATGATATAAATTATCATTTTGTCGCGACCGCAGAAACATTTGGATTTTCACCGCACTTTCCAGTTACAGAAGATGTTGTAGTTGTGGCGGCGGTTTCCGTTGATGAACTTTCAGGCATACTTGCTGCCCTTGCTCTGTGCCGTTGATTTTTCCATTTCAGCTTGCAACACATTTGCCGGTGCGACTTCTGTTTCAACAACTACTGGTGTCGTAACCCATTCTCTGAGGCTTAACTTCAGCAGTAGCCTCGGTCGCTACCGGTTCAGCAAAGATCATTTTTGCCTGACTAATCGCTGCGTCACCACTGACACATTATCAGCATTGGTTACTGTCGCCGAGCGTTTCTGTTGAGATTTGGGTATAGAGAATTTACTAAATTATCGCGCTCTGCATTGGATTGCTGATGGCTTTCCCACCACCACATGCCTGTCATGCCGGCACCACAAGTACCACTCAGGCGGTTAAATAACCTGCCCAACGATTATGAGAGGAATATTGATTAACAGCAGCTGGTCGCTCTGAGCATTTTTTACCCTAAATCATTTTGTTGCTCGTCGCAATCAATACATTCAGCCATTCACTGTCTGCAATTTTGAGAAAATTTCGCATAATCGCACATAACCACGAACAAAGTTGCAGGCGTTGGGCGATGGATAAATCGATTATTTTCAATATCTTGCAGAATTGAAGGACGTAATGGATGGCTTGAGAGACGGTATCAATAGAAGATTCAGGCTTCTCTTGCCAAACAAATTTATCACCAACGGTGATTTCTTGTGCGATAGTTTTGCGCTTCTTAGTGTTTTAGGTGTATTCATGGGAATGGTGTTTTAGCTAAAAATTAAGTGCTAAAGTTTAAGGTGGTAAGTGGTTTTGCAACAGTTATATGGCGTTATTGTTATCTGGCATGGAAATTTGTCACAGCAGTCAAAATCAATTTTAAATGGAATTTTCACCTTATGAGAGCAAGCAATCAAATAACAGCTAAAAACACCGACAAAATGCACCGCACTCGATCGACTATTTGCGCGTGAGCGCTAATTTTTGCTGCCCGTTCGGTTCCATTTTCTCCAAGTGCATTAACAGATTTTTCCTGATAAACCTTAAATCTTTCGCTGACAAAGCGCAGGTGCAAGATTTTCGTAAGTATCAGTCTGCCGATAATGATTAGGCGCCTTTAATGCTTTATGGAATTGCTCATAGGCGGCGACTACTTTGCTGCGTACACAAAAGTACCGAAAATTGTTGAAAACATCCCTTGTCATCTAACTTAATCGCGGTCAAATACGTCTTGTTCTGCCCTGAATCACATCGCCCTGTTGCTGATGATAGCGCGCGCCGCATGCACCAGAATAATCTGGGGCATAAGAAATCGCCCTGTCTAAATTTGCCTTTGCTTGGTTTGCATCCCTTGCTGCAAATAGCCTAATGCCAATTCAACACGGGCTTTTGCTGCTTGTTTGTATCAAAAGTCAGGTGAAACTTGTTGAAAACACAGGCAGAAAAAGAAAAAGGGGAAAAATAAACGGCATAATTCGGTAAAAGAACGGGACGCCAGACGCATTATTTTTCCTCCAGTTTCGAATAGTTACTGAACTTGAACGGCAATCGCCTCGCCAAAACGTTTTCTGTGCGGTACGTTTGGTCGGTCAATGACATCGCCGGCTAATTGTCCCGCAAAGCAGCATCAATATCATCACCACGGGTTTTACGCACAATCACCGTTAAACCATATTCCATCAAGGTTTTTGGAAACGGTCAATACGCGTATTAGAGCTTTTCGCATAAGGGGCTTCCGGGAACGGATTCCATGGAATCAAATTGATTTTACATGGCGTATTTTTTTAACACTTCGGCTAATTGATGGGCGTGTTCCACAGATCATTCACATGATCCAACATGACATATTCGATGGTCACTTTGCCATGGTTGGCGTTGAAACAGCTTAAATAGCGATTCACCGAGATCAATCAAGGTTTTTGATATTGTATTTTTGTTTAGTGGCACGATTTCATCACGCAATTCATCGTTTGGTGCATGCAAGAAATCGCCAGCGCCACATCGATCATTTTGCTTAAATTATCAAGCGCCGGCACAACACCGGACGTGGATAATGTCACGCGGCGTTTAGATAAACCATAAGCGAAATCGTCAACATGATTTCCATCGCCGGCACCACATTCGCCACATTCAACAACGGCTCGTCCCATGCCCATCATCACCACATTGGTAATCGGACGCACGCCTGTCACCCCAAAATTGCCGATGATTTTCGATGCGCGCCACACTTGCCCAATAATTTCCGACACCGTTAAATTACGGTTTGAAAACCTTGTTGCGCGGTAGAACAAAACGTACAAGCCAATGCGCAACCAACCTGTGAAGAAACACACACACGTGGCGATCCGCTTCCGGAATGTATACGGTTTCCCGCTTGCTGATCGCCGACCTGCATCGCCCATTTTAATCGTGCCATCAGCAGAACGCTGTTCCACCGCCACTTCCGGCGCTTTAATTTCTGCGACAGACTTTTTAATTTTTCCCGCAACTTTTTGTTTAAATTCGTCATATTGTCGAAAATTGTCTTCACCAAAATGGTAAATCCATTTCACCAACTGATCGGCGCGAACGGTTTTTCACCTAATTCGGCAAAAATTCACGCATCTGCGCACGGGTTAAATTCATTAAATTGACTGCCGGTTCGGCGACAAGCTTGCGCTGATACTGTTTGTTCTGACATGGAGCCTCGTTATTACACATTACGGCGGATACCGAAATTTCTTGGTGATATTTTAAACAATAGAAAATAAAGAGGTGCGATTGTACTGATTTCGGTTTCATTAATCTAGCGATTTTGTATGCGCCGCCCTGAAACGTTTCAGAAAAATGACCGCGCACTGTGTAAACCGGATCGAGAAAGAGAGAGAGAAGGTGTTTTTATGGAGATAAAGCCGAAACAGAGCAATAAAGCGGAGAGTTAATTTTCTTCGTTTCCGACCCAATCGAATTTAATTGGGTTTTACATTTTCGACAAAAATACACCGCACTTTCACGCTGAGATTTTATTATGAAGCGGCGGACGCTGAGCTTATGGGTTTGGCTGAAAGCACAGTGATATGAGGTTTTCCCTACGGAGGATAAATCAAATTGGTGGTAGGTTTCTGGGCAAATGGAATATCTCTTGCATCTGAAAGTGCCATTCTTTGCCATGAGGTTGCACATGCCCGTAATGCTGATAAACCACAATATAAGTAAAACTCATGTAATGCAACTTGGTGAATAAACTCTTCCGAATTTTTCCAACAATAGAAGTGCAGTTAAAATTGATGGTATTTCGTTGCAAATAAGGCGACACCTGCCTTGACACCTTTTAATTCATAATGAATTTGAGGAGGTATAAAAACTTGTTTGAAATATTCTTCTACCACCTGTAAACCATATTGAATACGGCGGAGAATTTGCATTTTTGACAATGCGAAAATGATGTTCAGTTTGCATATCGACTATGTACGATTAAAACGCATTATTTTTAACCGCACTTTAACATAGATATATAACAGATACTCGTTGAATTCATTATTATAAAACAGTAAAACCAAATTTAATTATTTAATTTCAATTAATTACGCACCAATATCATGCATTAAAATTACTTTTTCTGCTATAATTCGCACAATTTTATACTAACAAAATGCCCTTTTCATTCTATATAACATAACCAAGAGGAAACACATTATGTTACTTAATACCAGGAAAATTCAGAAAGACACTTCTAAGCACATTGATTGTCTCTTCTTTTCTATTCCTGCATTGGCAGTTGCTGCAGCAGGTGACACATCACCTACTGTGGGAACAGAGGTTCAGGAGAATTTTTGGAAAGAGCCAAATCAAAATATTGATGGAGATTACAAAAGCTACACTAGCACCTAATAGCGGAGAAAAATTTTGCCGTCCAAAAGGACTTATCGTTCGTGCGAATAATCAAGTAGAAAATTAAAGCAAAACTAATATTAATGTTACGTTAGCCAGCGAAGGAAATTCAGGATTAGCATCAGATTCAAATGCGGCTTACGTATTGCGGTAGATGATGATTATGCCGGTGGTAACGCTTCTGATACCGCAAGCAACTTTGCATGATGATGCTAATATCACTGTTAAAAATACAGAAAACACAGTGAAAAGTACAAAAACTTTAGTGGCGCAACTGCACCATTTGGTCAACAATTATCCGGTGTGAAGGTTTATCGTACAAATGGTGCCAAACCGGTTTTCAATTCTGAGAAAAACTGACCATTAATGTGGAAGATAAAACTACCGCTAAAATTGGAATTATTTAGTCGGGCTTTTACGTCAGTGGTGATGGTGCAGAAGCGAACTTAAAAGATTCTGACATCACAGTGAAAAGCGAACGGAAAGTTTTCTGCTGCCTTAAAAATTGTGAGCCGGAACTCCCAAAATACCACTAAACCGGCTGACTATAAAGGTGCTGTCGTCAACTCCACCGGCAGAATGGTGCTGAATACCGAGGAAACAAAAGATTCCGCAACCGTGCGTTTATTTGGCACCAATCGACTAATTGCCGATTCGATACCAGAGCGGTGAAATTAAATCCGGCAATTCAGCTGTTGTTTTTGATACTCAGGATTACTACAACTAAAGTAAGTGCCTATTAGCGATGATGTATCTAGAAATGAGCTAATAAAAGATCAAAGTTCGTTTAAACAATACAAAAATCACCACAACATCTAATGATGCTTCAGTTGATTGCTGATGCGAGAAGAAAAGTAGTTTTGCAGTAACCTTCGCAGGAAATAAAGTCGCAAGTTGGTTTTAATAATGGTGAGTTCGTTGCTGAAAAACGCAAAATTCACTTTTTAAAGGTAAAGATAGTGAAGCCAAAGCCGCAGAAAATGGCTGGCTTTTAGCCGAAACCAAAGTGGCAACAACAAAAGGTGCTGATTTAACATTTACTTTGTCTGATCAAGCAAAAAGCCATTGGTTTAATGCAGCAACAATCTAAAGGCGATGTGCGTTCTAAATTAGATGCATGTGAACAACCAAGCTGTTTGGGGAATTGAAACAAAAAGGTACGGAACAACGTTCTACCATCAATGCATTAACCTTAAATAATGGGGTATTAGATGCTTCTATATTCCGAACGGTTCAACTAAAACAGACTATAAAGTTAAACTGGTTAAAACAAGATGGCTCTGACGGCACATTAACCAGCAACAACGAGTGAAATCACCCTTGCCAACGGATCTTACGAAGACAAACTCACTGTGGAAGGCAACTACACAGCGAATAACGTGTTCTTAAGTGAATACTCATTGGGATAGTAATGATGCCAATAACGGTAAATCTGACTTATTAGAAATCACCGGTAATGCAGAAGGCACCACAAAAGTCGTGAGCCTAAAAAGCAGACGGCTCAGAAAACTTAGTTGATGGTTCCATTGGCTCTATCGCTGACTTTGAGATAGGCAAAACAGTACGGCGGTCGTTCGTGTACAAGGCACAAGCAATTTACGTAACTTTACCGGTATGACAAGAACCACCGGTGCTGGTGAACTACAATTAGCTTCTAAACAAGTCGGTAACGCCACCGAATATTTCTGGACAGTGACTTCAACCAAATGGCGATGCAATTTATGTACCGTCCGTACCGGGCTACACACTTGCGCCAAAATTGAACTTAGAAGCGGGTTATGAAAACCGTCGGACATTACACCAACGTCGCGGTGAAAATCAGGCGCTTTCTTGGGGATCCCAAGCGAACAGACCAAACTTAGGGGACGTATTATCGGCAAACACCTTGCTTTGGATACGGTAAAGAGCGTTTGAACTTGACGCTAACCTTTCCGGTTTCCAATTCGGTCACGACTGATGTTGCATCTACCGAAAACGGTGGAAAAACGTTTTACCGGTATTTATGTGGAGTTACACGCGCGAAATTCAAAATTCTATGATGAATATCGTGCTGAAAAATGGTGTTGTCATACGACAAATACACCGGCAAAGCGAAAACCGAAAACTTCCATGCCGGCGTAACACATACCCGTTATGCTGAAAATGGCAGCTACTTAGACTTAGTGGGTCAACTTTCTTGGGTGAAAATAAATATTACGCTCTAGATTCACAAGCTAAAAACCACGGTTTCGGTGTTGCATTATCAAGCGAAGTTGGGCATCCATTTGCTTTAGGTAAAGAAAAATGAATAACGGTGACAGCTGGATCATTGAACCGCAAGCACAGTTAATCTATCAATACCTAAGTTAGCCGCTTCAACGATGATCTACGTTCTGTACACCAAGACAAACAACACGGTTTTACGTGGTCGCGTAGGTGCACGTCTTGCCTTACAACGATCTGACTGCGCGTGAAAAGTCAGAACCCTTTATTTCACTGCAAACTTATGGCATGACTTCAAAAATACTGCCGGTAGCAACATTGGTGCAGATAACATCAATGAAAAATTTGCGAAAACTTGGGGTGAATTTTGGTGTAGGTACTCAACCCTGCAACCAGCACTAACTCACATATCTATGCCGATGTTCGCTACGAACACTCTTTAAGTGGCGCAAAACGTCAAGGCTATAAAAGGCTCTATCGGCATTAAATATTCTTGGTAATCCAAGTGTGAATTAACGTAAGTTAGTCTTAATTTAAAGCGGATAAAATGGCGATAACATTTTATCCGCTTTTATCAACTTGTCTCTTTAGCTTTTTCGAGCAAAAGAAAAAGTGCAGTCCAATATTCAAAACGTTTCCAAATATTGACTGCACTTTCTTCATTTTTAGCGAGTGTTGGAGAGAATTAACTCACCTCTTTTACGCGCAATTCTTTTGGCACTTCAAAGAACATATTTTCTTCGAGTCCTGCAATTCTTCTACATCCGTGACATAGAATTCTTTTCGTACGAGCAATCACCGATTGCACTAATTCTTCCGGCGGAAGCACCTGCGGTGACACCAATGGTTTGCACGCCGTTAAAGCCAATCCCGGCTGAATATCATTCGGATCATCAAGCTTAGACGCCACTCCCATACGGGAAGCCAGTTCAGCCAAACGGTTAGAGTTGGACGAGTTTTTTAGAGCCTACCACGACCACCAGATCCGATTGTTTTGCTAGTTCACGAACCGCTTGTTGACGATTGGTTTGTCGCGTAGCAAATGTCATTTTTATGCGGGTAGCCCAGAATCGCGGGGGTATTTTTCTTTTAACGCGCTAATGGTTTCCGCCGTGTCATCTAAAGACAGCGTCGTTTGCGTCATGAGTCAAATCATCGTTTTGAGCCACCGGCAAATTAGCAATATCCTCAATACTTTCAATGAGATAAATACCGCCCTCTTGGTTACCATATTGTCCCATGGTGCCTTCTACTTGGATGGTAGCTTTGGTAAGATTAAAATCCCTTTCGTCCCACTTTTACTGGCACGCGCCGCACATGCATATGTACTTTGGTCACCAACGGACAAGTGGCATCAAAGACTTTCAAGCGACGATCTTTCCTTCTTGACGTACTGCCTGAGACACCCCGTGGGCAGAGAAAATGACTATCGCCGTCCGGCACTTCGCTTAGATTCTTCCACAAAAATGGCACCGCGCTCACGCAAGCCGTTCGACAAAACGGTTATGCACGACTTCGTGGCGACCACATAAATCGGCGCACCAGTGAATTTCCAACGCCAGTTCAGCCAATACTGATGGCACGATCGACGCCGGCACAAAACCGCGCGGGTTGGGCTAAATTATCTTCATTTTTGACCGCTCTTTTGTTTGTTCTTATCACCTTTAAAGGCATCTAATGCCAGTAAACCCGCGCCGATACAAAGTGGCAATGTCCGCCACATTAAACACCGGATAATGATAAATATCCCAATAAAAATCAAAGAAATCCACCCACAAAACCGTTATAGACACGGTCCACCATATTGGCAAGTGCACCACCAATAATGAGCGCGTAGCGGTATTTTATGAATGTTTGATCAGCACGATTTTTCTTCATGAAATACGCCAGCATCAGAGAAATACTGGTACCAACAGAATAAAAGAAATATTTTTGCCAACCATCGTGATCCGCCACAGCTGAATGCCGCGCATAATTTCGTACATAAACCGTGAGATTAAACACCGGCAGACATTCACGCTTTTCATACAAATCAAATTTTGTACCACAATGTACTTCGTCAGCAAATCAAGCAGCGACCGCACTAGCCAGAGAAAAGAGTCCGGATTTTGTTGGGGACATACGTTACCTAAATAAAATCATTATCAAAATTAGGGTCGCCATTCTAGCACAAGGCAAGGCTTTATACAGAAAAACTGATTTGGAACATCATGAAAGAACAGAATTTCTATGACGGGGATCACAAAATTTAACCGCGCGATTTGTTTTCACATCCGATAGACTCTCCGCCATTATTAGTCAGGGGTGCCATTGGCTGAGATAATACCCGTGAACCTGAAACAGTTAACACTGACGTAGGAAACCAAATCATGTCTATATCGCCATTCTTTTTAAAAACATTCTTAAAATCCACCGCACTTTTCTGCCTCCTCGCTAAGTTAGCCTGCGATGCATTGTCTCGATATCCAACATCTATGCTTTGCACTCGATCATGCCACTGTTTGTCGATCTTCGTTTTCGTGTAGAACAAGGGGAATGGATTGTGCTACTCGGGCGTTCAGTGTGGAAATCACCTTACTTCGCTGCCATTGCAGGGATTGGAAGATGCAGCAATTACACGAAGTATATCAATTTTCCTCTCACACCAAAAGCGGCTTGGTTAGCACAGCAAGACAGTTTGTTCCGTGGCTTTCCCGTGTTGGATAACGTACAGTTTGACTCAACACCTCAGGATCAGAAAAATGCTGAAGCAAGCAAAAGCCAAAGAACTATACATGCCGTCGGCATGGCGGATCGATGGCATAAACCTTGTTATCAACTTTCCGGCGGACAACGTCAACGGGTGGCACTAGCTCGTACCTTAATGCAAGATGCCGATTTAATTTTAATGGATGAACCCTTTTCCGCCCTAGATGCGGGTCACCCGTTTACAATTACAAAAATCTTGCCTGCGAACCGTTGCAAGGGAAAACCGTGATTTTGGTAACCCCACGATCCACAAGAAGCGATTCGTTTAGGCGATTTATGTGTTGCAAGGTCAACCGGTAAAAATAAAACAGGTTGCCCAATTGATTCCATAAAACCCATCAGCTGAACCAAGAGCACTGTGGGCTACAAAATAGACTTATCGAACAACTCATGGCGGAGCCAAGCATGAAGAAAATCGCCCGTCTCATCTTTATTGAGCGCCCTGTTCATTGCGTTCTGGCAAGGCATCATCCAGTCTGTTTGATGTGCCGCCCTACTTATTGCCTACCCCGCTTGCTGTATGGCAACGATAGTGACGAGCTCAATTTGCTCCTCATGCACGCCCAAATTACCTTGCTGGAAATTTTGTTGAGGTTGGTTTTAGGCTTTTTATTTGGGTTATCTTCCGCTCTATTTCGCTTACTCTTTCCCGTAAAATTTCGCTAATGCCGTTATTGGTGATTTCTACAAGCCATTCCGTGTTTGCTATCGCGCCATTACTGGTGTTGTGGCTTGGTTATGGCATGTCACTCTAAAATCACTATGGCGATTTTGATTCATTTTCCCGTCACCGCTGCCTGCTATGACGGACTACGCAACACACCGAAACCCTTTGGCTTTAACTTGCCCAAACCTTACGTATTTCTCCTGCAGCGATGCTATTGAAAGTACGCTTACCGGCAGCCTTGCCTGCATTAGCGTCAGGATTACGCATTGCCGTCTCCATTGCTGCCCGTTGGCGCCATTGTGGGGAATGGGTCGGTTCTTCGGAAGGATTAGGGCTATTTAATGTTGCAAGCCAATGCCCGGAAATGCAAATCGACTTGATGTTTGCGGCACTCTTTTTACTTTTTGCTCATGGCGCTTTGCCTGTATTTCATCGTGGATAAATTACTGCGCAAAGCCCTGCCGTGAGTAAGTTATGTGCATTAGGAGGAAAAATACTCAACCAACTGATTAAAAACGCCCAGCCTTATTGGCAACAATATGCGAACATGACTTTGTCAAACAATTGGCAAATGACCGTTACCGGCGAGTGCTCGCCATTGTTATAAAACAGGATTACCTTTACCTGTTTCATTACAGTCGTGCATTTCGCCTCGGCTATCTTTAAAGCCAAAACTTTAGCCAAATGGAAATACCTCGAAAAGCCTTGAAAGTATTTTGTCAGAAATTCAATTGCATTTTACTGTATTGCCGACAATGGGGCATCAGTGAAGCGGAAATATTTGCCACCCAAAGCGCCGTGTATTGCCTATACCCGCTATTTATTGGATTGCGGTGCTACCGGCGGTTTAGCGGAAATTTATGCGGTAAATACGCCTTGTGCCGTGAGGCTACGCACAAATCGCACGCCATATCACAGAAAACTACCCGCGCTTAGCCAATAATCCGTATCAAACCTGGATCATACCTATGCTTGGAGGCTTTTCAGAAAAGAAGCAGAAGAAACATCTGCCTTTTGACCGCACTTTTGTGCCGACTTTTACCCGACTCAACAAAATCATATTCAACACATCTTTACGACGGCAACCCGCATGAAATTGCCTTCTGGCAAATGGGGGTTGGATCTCGCTTAACCACAAAAAGGAGCTACTATGAAAAACACATTCTTTCAACGTTAATTATCGGCGCGCTTTCACTTAGCGTTCAGGCAGCAGAAAAACAAAAACTGTCTTTAATGCTGGATTGGTTTGTCAACCCGGATCACGCGGCGTTGATCGTCGCACAGCAAAAAGGTTTTTGCCGAACATAATCTGGAAGTGGATATTATTGAACCTGCCGATCATCGCTACCCGCCTCAAATTGGTCGCCGCCGGAAAAACAGATTTAGCCGTGGATTATCAACCGCAACTGCATATTCAAGTGGATGAAAACTACCTTTTAGTGCGTATTGCTACATTGGCAGATTCTCCGCTAAACAGTTTGGTCACCTTAGAAAACAGCAGTATCAAAACCTTAGCGGATTTGAAAGGAAGAAAATTGGCTATTCCGTTAGCGGTTTTGAAACAGCGCTGTTGGATGCCATGTTGAAGTCTGCCAATTTAAGTAATAAAGATGTGCAACTGATTAATGTGAATTGGTCTCTCTCCCTTCTTTAATTAGCAAACGAAAGTGGATGCAGTTATCGGCTCGTTCCGCACTGATTAAACCAATTAGCCATTGAAGGTTATCGGGGCAGGCATTTTTCCTGAACAGTATGGCGTGCCAACCTATGACGAATTAATTATCGTCGCCAATAAAGACAAAATTCATGAAGCAAAAATACCATTTTGTCAGCGCACTACAACAAGCCACCGATTACCTCAACGCACACCGGAAGAGTTTGGCAGCTTTTTGTCAGCTATAAACCGACAGAATTGGATAACGAGCTTAACCGCCGCGCCTGGAAAGACACCCTGCCTTATTTAAGCAAACACCGGGTACCTTTAATAAAGCGAACTACGAAAATGGCGGACTTTATGTTGCAACAAGGGTTATTGAAATCGAAAACGGCGGTAGAACATTACGCCGCGGAACTGATAAATAAATGCTTTTACGATCAAAAAGTGCGGTCAATTTTGACCGCACTTTTATTTGAAACTTTACTGCGATGATTAAGCGAAACGTCTCACCTCGCCGTTGCCAGCGAATTTTCCTACGCAACGCGGGCAAAGTGTCGGATGTTCCCGGATTCGCCGATTTTGTCAGAATAATGCCAGCAGCGTGGCATTTTTCGCCTTGAGAACAGGCAACGCTTACCGCAATTCCTCTAACTCACCCGCAGCCACATCTCGCCGGTTTGTCTGCTAATACTTTTCACTTCCGCTTTTGACGTAATCAACACGAAACGTAATTCATTGCCTAATTGTTCTAACAAGGCACGATATTCATCGTTAGCGTAAACCGTCACTTCCGCTTCTAAACCGCCACCGATCACTTTGTCATTACGGGCGATTTCTAATACGCAGTTTCACTTCAGAACGCACTTTAATCAGTTGTTGCCAGTAAGCATCATCTAATTTTCGTTCTCACTAACGAATAAAGCCTTCGTAGAATTCTTCAGTGAAGACCAATTCTGCACGTGCCGTCGCCGTTTGTGGCAAATAGCCCGCACTTCATCCGCGGTAAAGGAAAGGATTGGTGCCATCCAGCGTACCAAGGCTTTCGGCAATGTGCCATAAAAGCGGTTTAGCAGCTACGGCGCGCAAGGCTGTCCGCTTTGGTGGTTATATTGACGGTCTTTGATAATATCAAAGGTAGAACAGAGCCCATTTCACAGAACAGAAACGCATTAAACGTTGCACCACAGCGTGGAATTGATAGTTATCATAAGCATCTTTTGATTTCTTTTTGCGCATCTAAAGCACAAGCAACCGCCCAACGATCCAAACTCATCATTTTCTTCCGGTTTCACCGCATCACGTTGCGGATCAAAACCGTTTGAAAGTTCGCTAACAAGAAACGTGCCGTGTTACGAATACGACGATAGCTGTCTGCCGCACGTTTTAAGATCTCATCGGAAACGGTCATTTTCACCGGTATAGTCGGTAGATGCCACCCATAAACGTAAAATGTCCCACCGAATTTATCCATCACTTCTTGTGGCGTCACGATGTTTCGATGGATTTTTGACATTTTGCGGCTTTGACCATCCACGGTGAAACCATGGGTTAATACTTGTTTATATGGTGCTTTGCTGTCTGTTGCGGTAGAAAGCATTAAAGAAGACATAAACCAACCACGGTGTTGGTCAGAACCTTCTAAATACATGTCGATATCTTGACCGTTAAATTCCGGACGATTCGCCACCACAGAAGAATAGGTTGATCCTGAGTCAAACCATACGTCAAGGGTATCGAGGCACTTTGCGATAGGTTTCGCGTCCGCACCTAATAATTCTTTTTCCGTCTAAATCCCACCATGCTTTGAATACCGGCTTTCTCTACGTTTAGCCACTCTTCAGTAACTCTAAAGTACGCGGATGAAGTTCTTCGGTTTCTTTGTGCACGAATAAGGTCATCGGCACACCCCATGCGTTGACGGGAAATACACCAGTCCGGGCGGTTTTCAACCATTTTCTCGATACGCCCTTTCCTAATCCGGAATCAGCGCACTTGTTTGATTTCACCAAGCGCTTGTTGGCGTAAACCTTGCGTTTCCATACCGATAAACCATTGTGGTGTCGCACGGAAAATAATTGGTGTGTGTGACGCCAGCAGTGTGGGTAGCTATGTTTGATTTTCTCTACTTTTAATAAGTTGCCCACTTCTTGTAATTTTTCAACAACCAATGGATTCGCTTCAAATACGCCTTTACCTGCGAAGAATTCAGTGGTTGAAATAAATTTACCGTCATTAGATACAAGACCCACCATTGGTAAATTATATTTTTGTCCCACAATAAAGTCGTCTAAACCGTGATCCGGTGCAGTGTGTACTAAACCTGTACCGCCATCGGTGGTCACGTGATCGCCTAAAATCACCGGCACAGTGAAATCATAGAACGGATGGTTAAAGCGTACTAACTCAAGCGCTTGACCTTTTTACTGTCCAAAATTTCAACTTGTTCTACACCCACGGCTTTCGCCACGGGATTCCACTAATTCAGCGGCTAAGATCACACGCTCATCACCAAGTTGGACTAGGTTGTATTCTAATTCTGCATTGACTGCAATCGCACGGTTAGATGGCATTGTCCAAGGCGTTGTTGTCCAAATGACTGCAGATAATTTGCCATGGTAGTTTGCCTACAGCGTTAAATTTCTCTTCAATTTCACCGCACTTACCGCCGGGAAAACGAACATAAATGGACGGAGAAACTTTGTCTTCGTATTCCACTTCCGCTTCAGCCAAAGAAGAACCGCAATCAAACACCAGTGCACCGGTTTGGAGACCTTTGTATAAGTGGTAGATTAGCAATCACTTTGCCAAGCGTACGAATGATATGCGCTTCGGTATCAAAAGGTTCATCGTCAAATAAAGCGCTATCCCAATCGCCCAACACGCCCTAAACGGATAAAGTCTTTTTCTGGCTCTTCTACCTGTTCCGCTGCATATTCACGGCATTTTCGCACGGAATTCCGCCGCAGAAATTTTCTCATTCGGTTTGCCCACTAAGCCTTCTACTTTTTAATTCAATCGGCGCCGGCAGTCCCAACCCGGAATATAAGGAGGTCAAAACCTAATGCGGTTTTTGGGATTTCACGATAATATCTTTCAGAATTTTTATTCACGGCATAGGCTAAATATGAATCATTGCCGTTCGCATACGGAGTAATCGTGTAGAAATAAAAGGATTTTTGCCTTTTTGATTTCACGAATAGATAGAGATTTTTCTCATACCAGTCAACATCACAGGCTCGCGTTTTGGCCAAATCGCCACGCATGCAAAGCCCGTTTCAGGGAGTTAAGTATATACAGTCATTTAGAGCAGTGTTATATAGAGTAAGAATTTGTGTTCTATAACTGCTGCGGTCCAGTTTTGAAAACGTTTTATGCCGTTTCACGCCTTCGCAATTTGATCTTTTGATCGTCAAAACAGGAAAATTTCATTTCGTACGCGGATTTTCATGACGGGTTCTACATCTAACCATTGACCATAAAGATCGCCTTGAAAATCGAATAAATACGCTTCTAGTAATTGATTCACCGTTGATGGTTGGGCGGGTGCCGATATTCGCGACATTACGCGCGGATTTTCCAACCGCACTCTAACCGCAGCATAGACTTTCACCGGATTCACTGACGATGCAAGCGAATATTCGCGGTAGGAAAGCCGATATAGTGCGACCAAGTTCATTGCCAGCGAATCACGCGTCCTAGGTGCGATGCAGGACGCCCAAGTAATTTTTCCGCCAATGTTAAATCGTCGTTTGCCAACGCCTCGCGCGAATTGCTGTACTGCTTATCCGCAACGCATCTAAACGACAAAAACTACGGCTATCTTCAGCAGTAAAATCAAACTTTTCACCGGCGTGTTGCAGCAATGCAAAATTGCCTTGGCGCTTGGCACCGAAATTTAAAATCATCACCAATGGCTACTTCACATTTAATTTGCGCACCAGCCGATGCTTCAATAAAGTTGTTGCGCGGGGTAAATTCGCAAAAGTGTGCGGTGACTTCTGCCACAATCACCATGTCCACGCCTGCCTGTTTGAGATATAACGCAATTTATCGCGCAAACGCATCAAGCGCGCAGGCGCATTTTTCGGCACAGAAATACTTCGCGTGGCTGCGGTTCAAACAACATCACCACCATGGGTAAATGCAACTCATCGGCTTTTTGCCCGCAAAGTGGCGCAAAAGTGACCCGATGTCCCAGAAATGCACACCGTCAAAATTGCCGATAGTCAACGCGCAGAGCGTGCAAATTTTACGGTAAATTTTCCAAGCCACGAATCAGCTGCATTGTTAAGTTTGTTCCATTTTAATTTCAGTGAGATTTCAGTATTATACGCGCATAGAATTAAAGGCGTCACAAAAGCGAATTTCGTGCGGTGTGTGCACGCCCATCAAATCCCGCTTTACGAATGCCTAACAACACCAATGTTCCACCGCAAACCATTTGCGGCTGAGACGATCAACCAAGTGCGAGCCAATGTACGCGCGGTAGTAAGAAAACCTGCTGGCATTCCATTCAATGAGTGTTGGGCTGTTATACCAAACCAATATGGTCCCATCATGGCGGCGGCACAAAAACTTTTTAGACACCGCACTTTGACGGCTAAAATGATAAACGTCCACGCTTTTGCCAAGCCACGATAAAGCAGATACGCGTTTAACGTTGCCGACATGGCAGAGGCACGTACCAAACCTACCGCAATAACTAAGAAAGGAATCGCTGATCGATTGAGACGCCATGTTGCTCCACCACCATGGCAGTGATGCCGATTTTCACCGGCGTTTTGGTGTCTTGGCGGGCGTAATAACCGTTTGCCAAAAGTGCCCAGCTAACATGAAGCTTAGAAGCCCCGCGTTAAAACTCAGAGGGAATAAGCAGCTGATTGCACATCGCTGGGCAAGTAAAACTGCCACGCATAAACAGCACCACCGAACATAGGCTGAGCCAACGCGATACTTCACATTGCCGGCACGCCGAGCAATGAAAACTCGGGCGCGAACGCCCCAGTCCATTGTGCTGCGAAAATCCACCGCACTTTTGTCGCGGTCGTCACGGTTCCAGCATGGTGGCGGGCGAGGGTCGGCAAAATCACCGCAGAAATGGCAATCCTGAACAGCAAGAGGAAACTCTAACAAGCGGTCAGAATGCATGTAGCCAACCGAGTGGGCCTGCGTCATTTACTGGCGATTCTGTCTAAAAGGTATCGAGGAGCAAGTTGATTTGCCTACGGAAACACCGCATAAAGGCGGGAATCCATCAGCGTGCGGATTTTCTTCACGCCTTTCGTCATGCCACGCCCATTTGGGTCTTTACTAATAATTTGGCTTGATATAAGAAAGGGCAGTTGAAACAGAAATCAGGCCGAACTCCGCCGAGGAAAGATCCCGACAGCCAAGCCCTAAATCCGGATTTTCTGAACTGCGGTGCCAGCTAGTGCGGTGGCAATCGGCGCAATATTGAGCAACACCGCGAGAACGACATCACGCCGAATTTGCCGATGGTATTCAGAATTGCGCCGGACAGCGCAACAAAGCTGTCACAAACCATAAATAAGGAAAGGTGATTTTGAGCAATAACGAGGGCTTGCATGAATTTTTCCGCATCGGGCTCGTTATTCAGCCAATCCACAAAACCAACCCTGTGCCAAAATGGCTGCGACCACTGTGCAGCCGATCATCGCCAATAACGTAACGTAGCGTGACCAAACCACCCAAGGTACCGGACACCTTGCCGATAAATTCACGGGTTTTAGATAAATCACCGGATTTTTGATATTCCGCCAACACTGGCACAAATGCTTGAAAACGCCCTTCGGCGAATAATCGGCGGAGGAAATTAGGAACACGATTGGCGAATAAAAATACGTCTGCCGCCGCACCGGCACTGATTAAATCTGGCGATCACCATCGCGCCAAGCCTCATACGCGAAACGAGCGCGTCATACCGCCACGATCATGCGGGATTTTAGTAATCTTTTTGCTCAAAACGAATTACTCTGAATGACTAAAATTTGCTCTAATTGTATAGAAATTTCGTTTTTACGCCATATTCTAAAGGGACTGTTAAAAATCCCGCGCACATCGTTTGCGAGCGCCATTTAGAAAGAGCTTGTTAAGTATAACTTGATGCCAACGTTCAGTTGTCGTCTCACCGAAATCAACACAAAAATTCCGTTGACAAATGTATAAGAAATCGAGCATATTTACGCCCTATTTTGTCACTATTAACTAGCAGAAATTTTTAGGAGTTTGACCTTGGCATAACATCAAGTCAGCACGCGCGGTTCAATCTGAAAACGCCGTCAACTACAGCGCAAGCCAACGCTCTGTGATGCGTACTTACATCAAAAAGTTTATGCGCAAGTCGCAGCGGGTGAGAAAGCAGCAGCTGAAGCAGCATTCGTTGAAATGCAAAAAGTTGTTGACCGTATGGCTACAAAAGGCTTAATCCACGCTAACAAAGCAGCAAAACCACAAATCTGATTTAGCTGCTCAAATCAAAAATTAGCATAATTATTGCTTAACTACATAAACAGAAACCGCTCAAATGAGCGGTTTTTGTTTTTGCGTATTTTAATTTTTCTTTTAGAGAAAAAACAATCATAAAAACGACCGCACTTCCCTATCTCAGTCGTCTCCGACGCTGATGAAACGCTTTTGCTCATAGATTGCTTTGTTTTATTACTGTATAGGCTGTTTTTCCACAACATGAACATGCATACGGCTACGGCGATGGTGGCTAAGAAAATAATGTAGACTGCTAGCAAACAGCACGCCCACTAAAAATATAATAATGATTTCGCCATAAACGATGAAACATCTGATTAATTTTTGCTTTTTGTCGATTGGGCATATTTTGGCATCAAAGGTCACACGCAGAAAACTTTCTACACCGTTTGAAGAATAAATCGGTTCGACAATTTTATGTGAATCGCGTCTTTTTCTTCCGGTTTATCCATCCCAATAAACTGCGCATATCCGACGAATTCATACTTTTCGCCAATAATTCACCGTTACGCGCATACACTGCAGCATCCAGTACAAATTCCTCTTTGATGAAATTATCAAATTCTCCACTAACCGTTCTGTTTTCGCATTGTTCACCAACAACATTGAAAAATAGATTCAGCTTGCTGGCGTGCCAATAAGTGAGAAATATTAGCGACCCTGGTTGACACTGGTAGCCAGCTGTGATCCGATTTTTAAATCTGTTGTACGCCAAAATAAAATGATCGCCATGATGCTCTACACATAACAAAAATGATGCTGAAAAACATCATTACCTTAATCATCTTTTTGTTAAATGCAAGTTATTTTCCCCAAAGTTTAATAAGTAAGCTAGACTACAGTGCTTTTAAAACTGCCACAATTTACAGGATGTGCAAACACAAATCTTAACGCCATTATGGCGCATTTTTCCTGAACTTCCTGCGCCATTCATTGCTGATAAACCCTATCATGCAGCACAGGCGTTTATTCTCTATTCCGACAACCTAAACCTCACAAAGTTACAGGCTTTTCCAGCAAAGTGCGGTGAAAATGTGTTTTTCCGCGTGGAATGTGTCTGCACTAACACCGTGGTGTTGCTCTAAAAGGCGACTGGAAGGCTGAATGGATTGGCATTGCCCATGAATTAGCACTGGATATTGCGCCGCTAAACTTTCACGCCAGTTTCCCAGGCCAAGCGGGATTGCTCGTGATGGACATGGACTCCACCGCCATTCAAATTGAATGTATCGATGAAATCGCCAAAACTTGCTGGCACCGGTGACATGGTTTCCGCCATTACGGAACGTGCCAGTGCGTAGCGGAGCTCGATTTTAGTCAAAAGCCTGCGCCAACGGGTTGCTACCTTAAAAGATGCACCGGAAGGCATTTTGCAGAGGTCAAACAACACTTACCGCTGATGCCGGGATTGGTGGAAACGGTCAAAGAACTCAAAAATCACGGCTGGAAAGTGGCGATTGCGTCCGGCGGCTTTTACCTATTTTGCCGAGTGTTACAACAAAAACTCAGCTGATTTTATGCCGCCAATCAGATTTGAAATTATTAACGGCAAACTTACGAGGCAATGTACAAGGCACCATGTGTGGATGCGAAATACAAAGCGCAAATCTTACAACAGTTGGCACAACAATTTAACATTGCCACTGAAAACACCGTTGCCATCGGCGATGCGTGCCAACGATCTCGCCATGATGCAGAGTTGCCGATGTCGGCGTGGCATCACGCTAAACCAAAAGTGCAACAATTGCAGCGCAAGTTATCGTCACTTCACCGGTTTAACCGCACTTTTATGTATTTTAAGTGTACAAGGCGACAAAATGAAATAAGGAGAAAACCATGCCATCATTCGACATTGTTTCCGGAAATCAGCGGACACGAAATCCGCAACGCCGTGGAAAACGCCAACCGCGAACTGACTAACCGTTGATTTCCGCAACCGTACAAAGCCGCAATCAGATTTAACGAAAAACGAAAGCTATTAAAGTCAGCAGCGAATCGGATTTCGAGTGGAACTCATCGACATCTTACGTAACGCGTGTATTAAACGTAACATCAGATCACTTCGTTAGATATTCCTGCCGACTATGAACACACCGGCAAAACGTGCAGCAAAGAAATCAAGCTGAAACAAGGCATTGAAACCGACATGGCGAAAAAATCACCGAGTTGATCAAGATTCCAAAATCGAAAGTCCAGAGCCAAATCCAAGGCGAGCAAGTCCGCGTTACCGGCAAATCGCGCGATGATTTACAAGCCGTGATTCAACGTCAAAACCGCCGAACTGGGACTAGCCATTCCAGTTAATAATTTCCGCGATTAAAAACGCGTTCAAAAACGACCGCACTTTAGATAATTAAAGTGCGGTTTCCTTCCTTCATTGAGAAAAAACCGGCTTTCCGCTACAATACGCCACTATTTTTATTCACATAAACAGACTATGTCAGAAATTAAGTTAATTGTTGGACTTGGCAATCCCGGCGATAAATATGCAGACACCCGCCACAATGCCGGAGAATGGTTAATTGCGCGTTTAGCGCGGCGGTTTAATGTCACATTAAATGCGGAAAAATAAATTTTTCGGGAAGGTGGGAAAAAACGCTGATGAACGGCAAAGAAATCCGTTTTTGGTGCCGACAACCTTTATGAATTTAAGCGGCAAAGCGGTAGGCGCATTAGCAAATTTTTATCGTATCAAACCCGAAGAAATTTTAGTCCTGCATGATGAGTTAGATTTACCGCCCGGCAGCGTTAAACTGAAATTAGGTGGCGGACATGGCGGACACAACGGCTTAAAAGACATTGTTGCCGCATTGGGCAATAACAACAATTTTCTATCGTCTGCGCATTGGGATCGGTCACCCGGGACACCGTGATTTAGTGGCGAGGTTATGTATTAAACAAACCGTCACCCAGTGAGCGTGAAGCGCTTGGATGCCTTGGATGAAGCCGCAGATTGCGTGGAACTGCTTTTCAAAGACGGCATCGTCAAAGCCACTAATCGACTGAAATAGTTTTAAAATTTAACCGAGAAGTGCGGTCAAAAACACCATCCATTTCAACCGCACTTTTCTTCACCAATAAGGAAAAATTATGGGATTCAAATGTGGTATCGTGGGCCTACCGAATGTGGGCAAATCCACACTTTTCAACGCCTTAACCAAAGCCGGCATTGAAGCGGCAAACTATCCGTTTTTGCACCATCGAGGCCAAATACCGGCGTGGTGCCAGTCACCGGATCCGCGTTTAGACGCCTTAGCAGGAAATTGTCAAACCTGAACGTGTATTACCCACCACCATGGAATTTGTGGATATCGCAGGCTTGGTGGCCGGCGCGAGTAAAGGCGAGGGTTTGGGTAATAAATTCCTCGCCAACATCCGCGAAACGGACGCCATTGGCCATGTCGTACGTTGTTTTGAAAACGATGACATCGTGCACGTTGCGGGCAAAATCGATCCGTTAAACGATATTGAAACCATCAACACCGAATTGGCGTTAGCTGATTTAGACAGCTGTGAACGCGCGATTCAACGTTTACAAAAACGTGCTAAAGGCGGCGATAAAGACGCGAAATTCGAACTTTCCGTGATGGAAAAATCTTACCGGTACTTTCTGAAGCGAGCATGATTCGTTCTGTGCCATTAGACAAAAGACGAGTTATTGGCGATCAAAAGCTACAATTTCTTAACCTTAAAAACCGACCATGTACATTGCCAACGTAGATGAGAGACGGTTTTGAAAATAATCCTTATCTGACAAAGTCCGCGAATTTGCTGAAAAGAAGGCTCTGTCGTGGTGCCGGTGTAGCCGCAATTGAAGCGAAATCGCCGAACTAGATGATGATGAAAAACTCGAGTTCTTACAAGATCTCGGCGTTGAAGAGCCGGGCAAACCGTGTCATTCGATGCAGGCTACGCGCTTTTAAACTTACAAACTTACTTTACCGCCGGTGTAAAGAGTCGCGCATGGACGGTTTCCGTGGGTGCGACCGCACCGAAAAGCGGCTGCCGTGATCCATACCGACTTTGAAAAAGGCTTTATCCGTGCCGAAGTGATTGCCTGCGAAGATTTTATCAATTCAAAGGCGAAAACGGTGCTAAAGATGCCAGCAAATGGCGTTTGGAAGGAAGACTACATCGTACAAGACGGCGATGTCATGCACTTCCGCTTCAACGTGTAAAACAATCAAAAATGAACCGCACTTTAAGGCACTAAAGTGCGATTTTTATACGCTTTTTAAAGGAATTTACATGTCTTCTTCAATTAAATATCGTGCTGAAAATAGATGGACTTCGTGCCATTGCGGTGGATTTCAGTGATCATCTATCACCTCAATGCCAGTGGCTGCAGGTGGCTTTTCATGCAGATATTTTCTTTGTTATTTCCGGCTTCTTCTCAATATACGGCATACATCATCCGTGAGAAGTTCAAAATCGCTTCTCTTTTAAGACTTCTATACCCGCCGGATAAAGCCAATTTAGCTCAGCATTCATTGTCGTACTAGTCTTGTGTCTTTGGTTTGCTTCACCGTTATTTTATCTATAATGATTTTAACCAACTCAGAAGACCATTGAGCTTGCTGCTGTCCTCTAACTTTTGAGCTGGGGCTTTAAGCGGGCTCTTTTGACCTTAATGCGACAGAAAGAAACTCTGTTTTACATATTTGGTCATTAGCTGCCGAAGACTCAATACTACTTAATTTTCCCTTTGTTTATGTATATATAGCCAGAGATTTAAAATCTATAGATTTACACTCATACTCTTTATCCACGTTGTTATTAACCTCATTTCTTCCAACACTTTTATATAAAGATGTATTACATCAACCGAATACTTTTACTTATCTTTTCAATTTACGCTCTCCAGAATTGCTTATTGGATCATTATTAGCCATTTGCTAATATTAATCCACCGGCAAATCACATTTAATAAAACCCTGATTGGGAATTTCCTGCTATTATTAAGCTGGCTTACCTATATTTTTATCATGCTCAGGTTAGTCTTTATTCCCAGAGTAAGTTTTAGTTTTACCTTGTTTACTAGCTGCACTTGTCATTTTACACCACAACGCAGATAGTATTGTAAAAACTGCTTTCCACACCTAATGGTATTTATTGGATATCTACCTTCACTCTATTTATACCATTGGATATTTATCTCTTTTGCCTACTATATTACGGGCACCAAAGCAAATGAATAATCAATTGTATTGTTAGTCACGGCGTTAACCGTACTTTTCTCTATCTTGAGTTATTATCTAATTGAACAACCAATTAGAAAATCAAAATTAGGTTTTCAAACAGGCATTTTTATATCTCTATGATGATCCCTTCTGTTTTGATGATTGGATATAACACCTAAGAAAACAGATCAAAAATGAGAAAGAACAAATTGAGCAAGAAGTGCCATTAGCAGAAACGAATATGCACCTCCCAGCAAAAATCTTAACAATTGGCGATTCACACTTTGCGTACATAGACTTATTTGCTTAAATTATGTTGGTGCGCAAGAAGAGGTTTGGAAAGCGGATATTCTAAATACAGGTCCAGATTGCCAAGTATTGGTAGATAAAAATGGAGAAGTGACACCGAGGATGCTAATCACAATGGAATGAAACAGCCAAATACGACGCTGTTTTCATTTCTGGTTTTATGATCTTCGAATGGAAGCACCAGCCGGTTCCGCGATTTGAAGCTGAATCTTATTTAGTCCCTGACTTTGAAATCCGATTTAGAAAAATGGTGGAAAAACTCGCAACAGAAAAACCTGTTTATGTTTTTGCCAATAATAGTTCGATTAACCGCTCCCCTATTCGAGGACATCTCCCTCGCTAAATATGGGCTAGATAAATATCTCGAGCCAATTCGTAGAATGGGCGATATTGGTCCAAAACAACCAAATCATTCATGATTTAATTAAAAGATATCCCAAATGCACATTTGGGTTGATGCGCAACAATATCTTCCTAAAGACAGCGTGATAGCGGAAGGAAATATCTCTATGGCGATCAAGACCATAACGAACTTTGGTGCTTACTATTTGGGGAAAGAATTCACCAAACACCAAAGGGTTGCTCTCCTAAACAAGTTGAAAAATTATATAAATAGTTCGATCTTGCAAGTATTTGTCGAATCTACCCTGTTAACAAAAGTGCGGTTTTTCTACGCACTTTTGTCACTATTATTCTTTATTTGCAACAACCGTTCCGTTTCAAAAATCATGATGCAGCAGTTCGATATCAGGCATGGTTTTATTGGCTTTCGCAGAAAGTGCCTTAAAGCGTTCCACTTTGCCTATCAAGCCCTGTTGCCCCACGAGTGCCGTGACAGCGCTGTTGTAGTGCGAACTAACGGTGGAAAGGCTATTCCCCACTTTCGCTAAGCGCTCTGCAAGCAAGCAGATTTGGTGATAAATGTCACCGGCTTTTTCGCTGATTTCACGGGCTCCGCATTACCGCGCTCCACCCGCCACAGGTTCGCCACCGTAGCGTAAAAATAGGCATCAGCGTGGTTGTGACACCATAATGACATTTTTGTCATAACCATAACCGAACAAACTCGGATCCATTTTTAAGGCTTCAATGTAAGCTGGTTCCACGGCAATAAACATCAACACGAAATTCGGGCTACGTACGCCGATAAGGTTGCTGTAATCTTTGCGGGATAAGTCGTCGATGTGATTGCGCAACGCCTCAATGTGCTCGCGCAGAAAACGCCTGACGCTCTGATTTCATCTTCCGCACTGACCGCACTTTCATACAGCGTTAAGCGACATTTTGCTGTCGATAATCAAATGTTTCTCATCCGGTAGGTTAAGAATAAAGTCGGGACATTGCGCTTTGCCTTCTTCGATTTTGAAATGCGCCTGTGCGGTGTAATGTTCATCTTCCACCAAGCTGGCAGATTGCAACGCCTCGCTCCAACTGCATTTCCCCAGTTACTAAGGGTTTTCTTTTCCCTTTCAGGCATGGAAGTCAAATTGTTCGCTTGTTGCGACATACTCAAACCGATTTCCAACACTTTCTTAATTTCTGCTTCCAAGCCTGCGTTGCCCTTTAAGGGAGTTCCAGAATGAATTTCATTCACCCGCTGGAAGCTTTCAATTTGCTCACGGAATGGCTTTAACAAGCTGTCCATCGATGCTTGGTTCGTTTCCTGAAAACGCTGGCTTTTCTCTTCTAAAATACGATTGGCAAGGTTTTGAAATTCCGTATTGAGCTGCTGCTTGGTTTGTTCAAAATGTTGTTGCTGCTCGGCAAAATGCTTTTCTTTTCTGTTAACGTGGTTTTGAGTTCTGCCAGTTCCTGCGAAAGTGCGGTGTGTTTTTCCGTTAAATTTGTCAGTGATTCTTCTTTGCGGGTAAGCTGCGCTTGGCTTTGCGCAAGTTGTCCACGCAAGCTGTCCGCCTGTGCTGATGCCACACCAAAACGTTCTTTCAGCGTCGTTATTTGTTCTGCAATGGCAGAATGCGCGCCTGTTCTTCGTTCAGTTCCGTTTGCAAATACTGTACTTTTTCATCCCGTTCGTTTAAGCGAATTTGTAGCCCATCCGCCGTGGTTTGCGCTTTCACTACCTCTTGTTCTAATTGATTTTTACGGGCAGTAACGGCATCAAATTTTTCTAATAAGCGATTAAAATCTCTCAATGTTTTTATTTAAATCCTGTTGTAATTCCAAGCTATCCCGTTTCCGGCGTGCGCTGACAAACAGCAAAATAAGACAAAGCACGCCCAATGCGACGCAAACGCCCAATAACACATTTAAATCAATATCCAATGCAAACATGTTCCCTCCTGATATTGGGCGTTAGTATAAAGGAAACCGTGGTCTTTGCCGACCTTTTGCTTTTTCATTTCGTGGTGGCAAAAAGGCGCAAAACTTGCGGTAGAATGGCGCTTGAACCGTTTTGAATATTTGTCGAGAAAAATCACCGCACTTTTTAGGGCATGCCATGAACCAACCTTTATTTCAGCCTACTAAACACGAGGAACACTGCTCGCAGTGCGGTGCGTTGTTGCAACAGCAAGGGAAAAGGGCTAGTTTTCGGCTGTTCTGCCTATCCGCAATGTGATTATTTAAAACGTTACATACTTCCAACGAAGTAAAAACCCTCAAAATATTGGAATCAAACCTGCCCCTCAATGCGCACATTTATTGGCGTTAAAACAAGGCATTTCGGCATGTTTATCGGCTGCAGTAATTATCCTGAATGTCATTTTGTGGTGCATGAGGAAACAGAAGAGGAAATGAAGAACACGTACCCTTTGCCCGGAATGCTCAAGAAGGGCAGTTAGTGGCGCGGCGTGGACGTGCCGGCAAAGCTATTTTACGCCTGCAACCGTTTTTCCGCATTGTAAGTTTTCCGTGCCAACTAAACCTCTATTTAGTGGACTGCCCGCAATGCCACGGCAATTTAGCCTTATTAAAAACAACAGGGCGAACAACGCACTTGGCAATGTGTGAATAAAACCTGCCGCCACATTTTTACGACCGAGTAACCCTCATGAATTTACAGAGATTGTTAACCATTTAAAAAATCAGCAAGTCGTCGCTTACCCTACCGAAGCGGTTTTTGGCTTAGGTTGTAATCCAAACAGCCAAAGTGCGGTGGAAAATTTACTTGTTTTAAAACAACGCCCGATGTCAAAAGGGCTGATTTTAATTGCGCCGAGCTTGGATTTTTGTTGCCTTTTATGGATGAAAGCCGTTTGATGAAGCACATTGGCAACGCTTAACCACGCAATATGATCGACCAACGACATGGGTCGTCCCGGCAAAAAACAACGACACCCAAAATTTCTTACCGGCGATTTTGACAGCATTGCGGTGCGCATCAGCCAACATCCAGCCGTTAAGCTGTTATGCGAACAAGCAGGCTTTGCTCTCACCTCCACCAGCGCCAACTTAACCGGACAGCCGCCTTGCCGCACGGCACAAGAAGTGACACAACAATTCGGCACGAATTTCCCAGTGCTGGATATGCCTGTGGGCGGCAGTAAATCCGTCCGAAATTGCGACATTTTCACCAACCAAGTTTTTCGTCAAGCGATAAACTCATGTTATATGCCGTTTGGGGCAACCCGATTGCTCAAAGCAAATCGCCGCAAATTCACCGCATTTTTGCCGAACAAACCGCACAAGACGTGCAATACGATGCCATGTTAGGCGACGAACAGGATTTTGAACGGCAATTATCGGCATTTTTTGCGCAGGGTGCAGCGGGATGTAGCATCACCTCGCCTTTTAAAAGAACGCGCGCGTTCAAGCTGGCAGATGTACACAGTGAGCGTTGTCTGATGGCGGGAAGCCTGCAACGCGTTGAAAAAATTGGACGACGGGCACGCTGTATGCGGACAACACTGACGGCGCAGGATTGGTGACGGATTTGCACGGTTGAATTGGCTTAAGCCGAATCAAACCCTACTCATTTTAGGCGCAGGCGGTGCCACAAAAAGGCGTATTAGTTACCGCTTTTACATGCACAGCAAAAACATTGTGATTGCCAACCGCACTTTTAGCCAAAAGCGCAACAGCTGGCTGAGAAATTTTCGCCTTATGGGCAACATTTGTGCCGTCGAACTGAGTCAACTTCCCACGCAATCCTTTGATGTGATTATTAACGCCACTTCATCAGGTTTACACGGCGGCACAGTAGCGATTAACGATGAGATTCTACGTGCAGCAAAAAGCGGTTTATGATATGCAATATGACCGACAAAAAAGACACGCCTTTTTTGGCACGCTGTCGTGCGTTAGGGCGTACAAAACCGAAGCGACGGTTTTGGGATGTTATTGGCGCAAGCTGCGCATTCATTTTATTTATGGCGCGGTGTAATGCCGAAACATTGCGCAGTTGTTTGAGCAGTTATAAAAAGCTATTGGCGCGTTTTCGCTTGCAGAATGCCATCCGTGATAATCAAAAAGCATAGCAAGGATCAAGCAACAAACAGCGGATAACTTTGTGCATCAATCTTTTCTACCAATTAATAAGGAAATTCCCACCATCAGGCAAGGTTCTACATAACCAAGTAAGCCCAACAGATTCATCGGCAAATGATTACTGGCAAGAATGTACGCATTGAGCGCCGTCTCCGCTAATCAAGCTGAGCAGTAGCAATAAAACCAAAATATGCGGATTGCTTTGTTGTACTTGGCAATATCCACCTGCCACGCAAAATATGCACAAAATGGCAAAGAGGGTTAACATTTCTAAGAAAGAACGCCGCAAGATCGGTCATTTTCCATATCGACGAAGCACAAAGTAAGTCGTATAACCCACACAAATCACTAGCGCTTCCCAAGAAATTTCCCCTTTTAAAGGTGATGTTCGAAATAACCCCTACTGCAGCAATCAATACCGCCAAAAACTTAATGCGCGAAATCCGTTCTTTAAAAATAATTCGCGCCGCCGCCACCATCACTAAAGGCAGCAATAAATAACCGAAAGAAACGCTCAACGAACTGCCATTATTAGGTGCCCATAAAAATAGCCACATCTGAAAGCCCATCAACGCACCGGTAAAGAGAAAGGCCAAAGCGAAGTGCGGTTGTCTTTGAATGCGTTTTAAATAGGCAATCAACGCCATTTTTTGTTTAAACAAAAATACGGCCGCCGCCACAAAAGGCAGGGTAAATACAATGCGATAACCGAAAAATATCGGTACCACTCAACGGCAGCAACAGCGTAGAAAAATAATACATGTAGCCAAACAGCAGAGAAGCCAATAATGAAAACGCAACGCCTTTTAGCATAAAAACTCCTTAAATCTTGACCGCACTTTACGCTAATAACTGCCAAAATGCACGCACTAAAGGCTGCTCTAAGGCCGGTTTCAACGCGCAAACACCGAGTTCGAAAGGAGTAATCGGTTCCTCTAACTGCAAGGTTGAAATTTGGCTATTCAACGGACTGTTCTTAATCACCACATCCGGCAATAACGCTAAACCACAACCCAGTGCCACCATGGACACAATACCTTCATGCCCCTGCCACGGTGCCATAGATTTTCAGGGTGCTTAATGCCTTTTGTTTAAACCATTCTCAATCCGCTGCCGCGCCATACCATCTAACGGCAGAATAAAAAGGAACTTGTTGCCAATTGATCGGGATCTTGCTGCAATAACTGCGTCGCCGAGCATGCCACACGAGGCGCAATCATCGACAACGCAATATCATCGATATATGAAACGTCACCGCACTCGGTAATACCGGTGGTTTCCGCCAACGCCAAATCCACCTGTTGCGCCTGCACCAAATGTACCGCCTGCGCCGGATCGCCTGTGGTCAGTTGAATTTCAACTTTCGGATAATGCGCACGGAATTTCTCAAAATCCCCGGCAAATGGCTATACGCCGCCGTTACCGAGCAATACAGCTTGAGCTCCCCGCTAAGCTCTTCCTCTTGGGGTATGTAGCTGCTGTTGAAACAGCATCCAACCTGCTATTGCTGCTGTGCAAACACCAAAAACGCCTCACCATTCGGCGTTAACGACACCTGTCGATTATCCCGCCACAAAAGCTGCTGCCCCAATTCTCTTCGATTTTTGAATTTGGCGGGACAAGGTTGACGGCGACATGTGGTGCAACGCCGCCGTTTTGGCGAAGTTTTTGGGTTTGGGTGAGGGTGATGAAGATTTTGAGATCGGTAAAAGTCATGATATTTGTTTTATTTAAGTTTGATTTGGGTTTCGTACTCAACGTCGTTGAGTACGAGTTCATTTTCTTTGCTTGCCCAAAAGAAAAACGAACCAAAAGAAAAAGGCACCCCGGATAAGCCGCTTATCCTATTTCAATGTAATTTTTCTTAACGCAAATTTTGAACTCGCTTCGCTCAAACAAAGCGAAAATTTAGCTAAAAATTGCATTTCCATAATGGGCGTCTTTAAACGGGGATCATTTTTTCCGAGCATCATTCTAAAAATACGATCGATTTTAAAAATCGTTATTTCAAATAAAAACACTTAAAAATTAACCGCACTTTAACGTTAATAATACTCGGACAAATTTAAAGTACCTCATCTGAACTGCCTGAGTGACTTGTCATTTTTTTAGGAAATTTTCGCTTGTTTGAGCCGCTTGCGGCGAGTTCGAAAATTTCCGTTAAAAATGACAATCAAGCGAAGAACAGCGGTGAAGCTGGGTGTGCTTTTTGCCTACTTTTTACTTTGCACAAGCAAAGAAAAAGTAAGGTCGCCGTCGACGAAATTGACGATTTTGCAAAGAAGAGGTCGCTATTGGCGACCGATTCTTCTATATGTGAGTAATTGCAAAAACCGCAACATAAAATCCCAATAATATCACTTTACGCAACACCAAAACACCCTATAATCACCCAAACCTAAACAAACACTCCCACACAAAAGGAAAATATCATGGCTAATTATTTTAATACCTTAAACTTACGCCAACAATTAGACCAATTAGGGTCGTTGCCGTTTTATGGATCGCAGTGAGTTCGCAACGGAAGCGGATTTTTTGAAAGGCAAGAAAATCGTGATCGTAGGTTGCGGTGCACAAGGGTTAAACCAAGGGTTAAATATGCGTGATTCAGGTCTAGACATCAGCTACGCATTACGTCCGGAAGCCATCGCAGAAAAACGTGCTTCATTCCAACGTGCCAGTGAAAATGGCTTTAAAGTGGGCACTTATGAAGAACTGATTCCAACCGCCGACTTAGTGATTAACCTCACCCCGGACAAACAACACTCCAAAGTGGTTGCTGATGTTATGCCGTTAATGAAAAAAAGGCGCGGCATTGGGCTATTCCCACGGTTTTAAACATTGTTGAAGTGGGCGAACAAACTCCGTCCCTGACATCACTGTCGTGATGGTGGCACCAAAATGCCCGGGTACAGAAGTACGTGAAGAATACAAACGTGGTTTTGGCGTGCCGACCTTGATCGCGTGTGCACCCTGAAAATGACCCACAAGGCGAAGGTTTAGAAATTGCTAAAGCTTGGGCAGCGGCAACCGGTGGTCATCGTGCAGGCGTGTTGGAATCCTCTTCGTGGCGGAAGTCAAATCCGACTTAATGGGGCGAACAAACCATCCTTTGCGGTATGTTGCAAGCAGGGTTCTCTCATTTGCTACGACAAATTAGTGGCTGACGGCAAAGACCCGTACTATGCAGGTAAATTAGTACAATACGGTTGGGAAAACCATCACCGAAGCCTTAAAAACAAGGCGGTATCACGTTGATGATGGATCGTTTGTCCAACAGCGCAAAATTGCGTGCGTTCGAGTTAGCGGAACAAATCAAAGAAGAATTGGCGTTCTTATTTGCTAAACACATGGACGATATCATCAGCGGCGAATTCTCCCGTGTGATGATGGAAGACTGGGCAAAACGGTGATGTCAACCTCTTAAAATGGCGTGAAGAAACCGTAAAACCGCTTTTGAAAAACGCGCCCGAAATATGAGGGCAAAATCAGCGAGCAAGAATATTTTCGACCATGGCGTGTTAATGATTGCGATGGTGAAAGCCGGTGTAGAATTAGCATTCGATACCATGGTAGCAGCGGCATTTACGAAGAATCTGCTTACTACGAGTCCTTACACGAATTGCCGTTAATCGCCAACACCATCGCGCGTAAACGTTTATATGAAATGAACGTGGTGATTTCCGACACCGCAGAATACGGTAACTACTTATTCGCTAACGTTGCTCACCCGATTATGCAAAAAGCATTGGTGCCAACCTTACGCAAGGGTGACATCGGTGAACCGACACCAAGCGTGGAAATCGACAACATTACCTTACGCGATGTGAACGATGAAATCCGCAATCATCCGGTAGAATTAATCGGTCAAGAATTGCGTGGTTACATGAAAGATATGAAACGCGTTTCATTGCAAGGTTAATCAAATATCATTATATTAAGCCGATTTTTAAATCGGCTTTTTATATGAAAAATTAAGGAATCAGTATGAAAAACAATAAAAAAATTTAACCGCACTTTTCAGCTAAGTTTGGTTGCAACAACACTAAGTTTAGCAAATTTGGGATGGGCAACGGATCTCACTTGTAATACAACAACAGGTTGTAAATATATTCAAGGACCCGGCAATACGTGGTATATCAACGATACTGCGACTCAACTCGCCGATGCTGTAAATGTCACCGTTGAAGCAGGAAATTACCAAAACAAAGCCAAAACAGAAAAATGGTGCTATTACTAGCCCAGGTCGACCAAGTCAATTATCTGATGCTTTGTTTCATATTTTCGATACGACAAAAACAAGATAATGTCATTACACTAAAATCAGGCATTAAAGCAACGCTTAAAGAAGATTATACGTCCAGCCAATTAGTTCATGTCAATGGTGCAACAGCAAATTTAGAACAGGGTGTAAAAACCTCATCGTTGACAAAAACTATTCTCAAATTCACAACATTCCTGATGCTAATGGTAATTTTGACGGTAATGCTGCCATTGAGTCCCGTAATTCCAACAATCAATACTGAAGCAGATATTGAGCTCAACAATGACGGTTCAAATGCAATTGAATCGCAAGAAACATCTACCATTAACTCTTCTAACCATCAAATCACCATGAATGGTAGAAACAACGGGGCATACACGCTTTTCGGCAAAGACATTGTAAATATTAAAAACGTCACTATTACTGGAAATAAAGATTTTACAATCTGTTTTTGATATTGGAAATGATCGCACTGAAGAACAAATCATCGATGCTAAAAGTTAAACGCTACGAGTAAACGATAAAAAGTATCTTCATGAACCTCCATGAGAGCGGCACTAGACGGTTACCTTAAAAGCGATTCTAAGATTAAAGCCGGTTATGGATTGCTTGCTGTACCGTTTGGGGAGGAGCATGCAGTTACCCTGAACTTACGTAACAGCGAATTGAATACCACTAGAGCACTCGTTTCCATCAATGATCCGAATTTCCCGCTTGATGAGGAAGACGAGGAAGAAATTGATGCCAATGCAGCAAAGCACCTTCCATTTACACCTTAGTGCTGATAACAACTCAAACTGAGTGGCGCAATTGTTGAAACCCGCAAAAACCAGCAAAACTGAAGTAAAACGTCACATTAGCCAATAGCCAGTGGAATTTTAATCAATCAGAGTACTCTTCATCATTTTTGAATACGCAGAATTCAACGGTCAGAAATTTGAACCGACATCGGAATATAAAAACGTTAACGATTAGGGAGATCTCACCGGCTCCGCCAGCTACGATCTCAATACCAATATCGCTGAAAACAAAGCCGATAAAAATCGTTGTGAAAGGAAAAGCGGAAGGTGATCATAACCTTAATGTGACGGACCACGGCGCTCATGTAGCAAACGGTAAAGTGACCTTAGTTGAAACCAATAGTGGCAATGCACATTTCATAGCGAATGCTAATGGTTACGTCGCGCGTGCTTATAAACGCTTCTTAACCCCTGAAGGATTGGGTGTTAGCGCACTCCACAAAGCGCAGTCACACCACAGCCAGCCACAGCCACAGCCACAGCCACAGCCACAGCCACAGCCACAGCCACAGCCACAGCCACAGCCACAGCCACAGCCACAGCCATCAGCCACAGCCACAGCCACAGCCACAGCCACAGCCAAAGCCACAGCCAAGTATTACACCATCTTTTGCCCGGCGACCGCACAGCTACTTGAGCGCAAACGCACAAGTGTCTCTTCGCCAAGCGGAATTACTGATGGTTGAAAATGAATTGAACGGCATTCACCAACGTTTAGGTGAAATTAGAACCGGTGAGAAAAGCAACATTTGGGTGAAAAACGTTAATTCACATCAAAACTGACCGCACTTTCCACAGGTGAAAGTCAAACTTCCGGCTTTAACCGAGACGTACATAGCTTACAAATTGGTGCGGATGTTGCAGCGACGGATGCAAGAGTGCGTTTGAGGCGGATTGTCGGACGTCAGTGCCAATATTGACTTCAACAATCATTACGGCAACGGAAAAGTGAAAGGACAAACTCTTGGGGTTTATGGCACTATCTCTGCCGACAACGGTGTCTATTTAGATAACATTGCAGCAATATAGCCGCTTAACCGCCGAAACTCGAATCATACGGAAAAACAGCGTTACAACGCTACACGTTAAGCAGTGAAATCGGCAAACAATTCCAATTAGCCGGTGCATGGACCGTAACTCCACAAGCACAACTGGCTTGGACACATATTAACGGTAAAGAAAAGAAGATAGCTTATCTTCCATTTCTTCTCGTGTCGGTTTACGCCTTACCAAAACCTTCGAGTTGAGCCAAGGATGGAAACTTCAACCTTATGCCGAAGCGAATGCGATCACGACACGCCATCACCACAGCGACATTAACTACCGTGGTACTCAACTCAATGCGCAGAAAGTTATCGCGGTCGTTTTACAAGTGCGGTCGGTTTTAATGCCGGTTTGGGCAATCACCGCATTGGTTTAGAAGTGAATCGCGCCGACGGCAAACACATCAAACAACCATTTGGCGTACAAGCCGTCTATCGTTTCAATGGTAGTTTGAAAATGAATAAAAATGCGCTTAATTTTAAGCGCATTTTTCTTTTCATTAATGTTGATTATTTTATACTGACCACCACATTTGCTTCCGTAATGGCATCGCCATAAATTGGCTTTAAGGTTTTTTCGTAGGCTTGTTTTAACACGCCTTGTTTACCTAGTTTTTCAATTTCAGCATTTAACCAGTTCAACAATTCGGTATCTCCTTTTCTCACTGCCGGCGCAATGAAATCTTGATCACCTAAATTTTTCACGCCCACTGTAAAGCCCGGATTTTTCTTTCGCCCACGCGAAACAATAATGTATTGTCATGGGCAAGTGCATCGCCACGACCATCACGTAAAGCTTCAAAAGTTTCGGTATTTTGCTCAAATTTCAACAGTTTGATATCAGGATAATTTTTAGTGAAATAAGCGTCTGCGGTAGTGCTTTATTGATTAATAAGGTTTTACCTTTTAATTGGTTCACATCGGTAATCACTGATCCGTCTTTTGACACCACACCCAATGCCACTTTCATGTAAGGTTTCGCGAAAATCCACCACTTCGGCACGGGCAGGCGTGACGGTGAAGTTAGCAAGGATAATGTCCACTTTATTGGAGGTGAGATATTCCACGCGGTTAGCCGCTTCAACTAACACATATTCCGCTTTTATTTTCATCACCCAATAAATCTTTGGTGATGGCTTTGGCAATTTCTACGTCAAATCCTTGGCTTTTTGCCTTGACTGTCCACATAGCCGAATGGCGGTTTGTCGCTGAATACGCCGATACGCACTTTGCCGGCTTGTTTGAGTTGCTCAATCGTTGACGAGGTCGCTGATTCCGTTTTGCCTTCTTTATCGTTGCAGGCAGTTAAAGCTCATTGCCAATAATGCGGTGGCGAAAAGTGCGGTCACTTTTTAAATGTTTTGTTCATAGTTAACTCCTCTGGGTTCGTAATTTAAAAATGTTAAGAAAGGTTTTCGCACGGTCGGTTTTGCGGATTAGTGAAGAAATCTGATGGCGAAGCCTGTTCAACGATTTGTCCTTTATCCATAAACACAATGCGATTCGCCACTTGGCGGGCAAAAGACATTTCATGGGTCACGATAAGCATCGTCATGCCGTCTTTCGCTCAGCCTCAAAAATCACATCCAACACTTCACGCACCATTTCCGGGTCAAGTGCGGCGGTGACTTCGTCAAACAGCATAATATCAGGGATTCATACACAAAGAACGCACAATGGCGATGCGTTGTTTCTGTCCGCCCGATAACTCGCGCGGATAGGCATTTTTACGCTCAAACAATCCAACCCGTTTCAACAACATATCGGCTTGAGCTTCCACCTCAGCACGTTGGCGTTTCTGCACTTTAAGCGGCCGAGCAAAATATTGTCGATGACCGACATATGCGGAAATAATTCATAGCTCTGGAACACCATGCCGATATGTTGACGGGCCTTCACCCAAGGCAAGTCTTTCCCCAACTCACCTTCATTTTGCAAAATTAATTGACCGCTCTTTATCTCCTCTAAGCCGTTAATACAACGTAAGAGCGTACTTTTTACCGCAGCCGGATGGACCTAAAATTACCACCACTTCGCCTTTTTCAACGGATAAATTAATTCCATTTTAAGGCAAGGGTTTCGCCGTAATATTTCACTAAATTTTTAATTTCTAATAAGGGCATACATACCTTCTATTTTTCCCAATAGGTTTCTAAATAACGGAAAATAAAGATAACGGATAGCAAATTGCAAAATATAACAAAAAAATCACACCATAAATCCACAAGGCAGCGGAGGGTTCCGTAAACAAGGAGGTTTCAATAATCTGTTGCCCGACTTTAATCACTTCCAATACACCGATTAACATAGCAAGCGAGCTGGTTTTCACCATGCGTGTAAACAAATTAATGGCGCTTGGCGTAACGCGTTTCAAACTTTGTGGCAATAAAATATAACGAAACGTTTGTAATGGCGTTAAACCCAAGGCGTAAGCAGATTCTATTTGATGTTTTTCAATAGACGTCAAGGCACCACGCACTAAATCTCCCATTTCTGCGGTTCCCCAAAAAATGAAGACCCAAATACAAACAGTCACGCCATCGATATGGGTATTGAACCATTTCGCCACGCCAAAATAGGTAATAAATAACAACACCAATAACGGAATAATGCGGACAAATTCCAAATAAAAACGGCAAACAGAACGAATCAGGCGATTTTTGCTTGTCATCAACAAGCCGAGAAGAATACCGAGAATGCAGGCAAAGAAGACAGAGACAAAGGGCAATTTTGTGCCGTTACCCAGAGACCTCCTAATAACCGTTCAAAATTACCCCTTTCAAAATAACACATTAAGCCCCATATTTTTGCTCTCCGTGTACGACGTTCCAAGTAAGTGATAAACAATGACACCGGCAATAAAATCAACAAATAAAACACCACTAATAAAAAGAGGGCTTCATTCGTTTTTGTAATCCATGCCGATAATCTCTTTTGCCATAAACATTAACTCCGCAATGGCAATCGCGCTGACCACCGAGGTTTCTTTTCATTAAAATAAACTGTTGGCGCCGATCGCCGGTGCAGCAACCGCAAAGGCTTGGGGGAATAAGACATAACGAAAGGCTTGTGCCGGTGTCAACCCTAAACTTAACGCCGATTCCAACTGAGCACTGGGGAATCGCTTCCAAACCACCCTGAATGGCTTCTGACATATAACTTCCCCTAAAACGCAAGGCCAATCACCGCACAAGTAAAGCTGTCTAATTTGATACCGACCTTAGATAAGCCGGAAATACAGGAAAAACCTGAATCAACAACGGCGTGTTGCGGGAAAGTTCAATATAAAAATTTCACAATGGAGATTGAGCATACGTACTTTATATGTCGTCACAATGGCGCAGAAAAACCGATGAACAACGAAAGTACAATCGCCCAGAAAAAAGTTGTAAAGTGATAAATGTTGCATCAACAAATCTAGGGATGATATTCCAAATATACTGCCAATTCAAGGACTATATCCAAAATACGTGAACGTTTACGTATTATAAAAAATAAGATAATTTTCAGATGGAAAGATCAAATTCACATATCTTATAACCCAAAGAAATTTTAACATTTGCTTTTTATATATGAATCAGTACCAAGTGAGGACCATGATTTTTGCTTTATATGCAATAACAAAATTACGACAATTAGAATCAGTTGACAGCCTCCCACACTTTGAAGATTAGAATACGCGGTCTGTTCTTGTATGGACAGATTTGTAAAACAACATTCTTTTAATGAATTTTATTAAACTGGAGTTTTTAATGGCAACAATCAACCAGCTAGTACGCAAACCGCGTGTGAAAAAGGTTGTAAAAAGTAACGTTCCTGCATTAGAGTACTGTCCGGGCAGAAACGTGGTGTATGCACCCTGCATACACAACTACACCTAAAAACCGAACTCAGCATTACGTAAAAGTATGCCGTATTCGTTTAACCAATGGTTTCGAAGTAACCTCTATACATCGGCGGTGAAGGTCACAACCTTCAAGAGCACAGTGTTAGTGCTTATCCGTGGCGGTCGTGTAAAAAAGACTTACCTGGTGTGCGTTATCACACCGTACGCGGCGCATTGAGACTGCGCAGGCGTGAAAGATCGTAAACAAGGTCGTTCTAAATACGGCGTTAAACGTCCTAAAGCTTAATGGTTCTCCGTTAAGTAAGGTCGACCTAAATGCTAAAGTAAAACTTATTTAAATCGCAACCCAGTATCTAATTAGCCCCTTATACCAAAAGTGCGGTTAATTTTATCGAGTTTTTGGGATACCCTGAAGATTATAAAAACGGAGAAATTCGCAACGCCACGTCGTCGTAGTATTGAACAACGCAAGATTTTACCGATCCGAAGTTCGGCTCAGAAATTACTTGCTAAATTTATCAATGTCATCATGGTAGATGGTAAAAATCTATCGCAGAATCTATCGTTTATAACGCATTAGACACACTAGCTCAACGTACCGGTAAAGAAGCTTTAGAAGCTTTCAAGCAGCATTAGAAAAATGTACGTCCAACTGTGAGTGAAATCCCGTCGTGTAGGTGGTTCTACTACCAAGTGCCGGCTGAAGTTCGTCCGGTTCGCCGTAACGCATAGGGTATGCGTTGATCGTCGAAGCAGCTCGTAAAACGCGGTGATAAATCCACGTCAGCTGCCAGCGAACGAATTATCTGATGCACTGAAAATAAAGGTGCGGCAGTTAAGAAACGCGAAGATGTTCACCGTATGGCTGAAGCGAACAAAGCGGTTTGCTCATTATCGCTGGTAATACGCTTTTAAGATTTAAGGGCTTCATCTTAGATGAAGCCTTACCCTTATATAAACTGATATTCAGATTAAACAAGGTTATAATAATGGCTCGTACAACCCCTATCGAAAGATATCGTAATATTGGTATTAGTGCGCATATTGATGCAGGTAAAACTACTACCACTGAACGTAGTCTTATTCTACACCGGTAAGTCACAAAATTGGTGAAGTACACGATGGTGCAGCCAAACCAGTGGACTGGATGGAACAGGAACAAGAACGTGGTATTACCATTACCTCTGCTGCAACGACTGCATTCTGGTCTGGTATGTCACAACAGTTTCCACAACACCGTATTAATGTTATCGATACCCCGGGACACGTAGACTTTACTGTTGAAGTAGAACGTTCAATGCGTGTTCTTGATGGTGCGGTGATGGTTTACTGCGCGGTTGGAGGTGTTCAACCTCAGTCTGAAACTGTATGGCGTCAAGCAAACAAATATCAAGTTCCACGTATCGCGTTTGTAAAACAAAATGGACCGTACTGGCGCTAACTTCCTACGCGTAGTTGATCAATTAAAAACCCGTTTAGCCGCAAATGCTGTTCCTCTCAATTACCTGTGGGTTCAGAAGAAAACTTCACCGGTGTTGTTGATTTAATCAAGATGAAATCAATTAACTGGAATGAAGCTGACCAAGGGATGACTTTCAATTATGAAGATGTGCCTGCAGATATGCAAGCCGCTACGAAGAATGGCGTCAAAAACCTTGTTGAAGCGGCAGCGGAAGCTTCCGAAGAATTAATGGAAAAATATCGGTGGTGAAGAGTTAAGCGAAGAAGAGAGTCAAAGCAGGTCTTCGTCAACGCGTATTAGCAAACGAAAATCATCTTGCAACTTGTGGTTCAGCATCTCAAAAACAAAGGTGTCTCAAGCTTATGCTTGATGCGGTTGCTAATACTTACCGGCACCAACAGATATTCCAGCAATCAAAAGTTGTATCAACCCTGACGAAACTGAAGGTGAGCGTCATGCAAGCGATGAAGAGCCATTCTCTTCATTAGCGTTCAAAATTTGCAACTGACCCATTCGTAGGTAACTTAACCTTCTTCCGTATATTCCGGTGTAATTAATTCTGGTGATACCGTATTGAAACTCTGTACGTCAAAAACGTGAACGTTTTGGTCGTATCGTACAGATGCACGCAAATAAACGTGAAGAAATTAAAGAAGTTCGCGCGGCGATATCGCTGCGGCAATCTACCTAAAAGATGTAACAACAGGTGACATACATTATTGCAATTGAAGCACCAATCATCCTTAGAACGTATGGAATTCCTGAGCCGAATCTCTGTTGCAGAGCCAAAAACAAAGCAGACCAAGATGGTGATTAGGTCGTCTTGCACAAGAAGACCCGTCATTCCGTGTTCGCACCGATGAAGAATCCGGTGAAACCATTATTTCCGGTATGGGTGAGTTACACTGATATCACGTGCAAGCCGTATGAGCGGAATTCAGTGGAAGCTAACATTGGTAAACCACAAGTATCTTACCGTGAAACAATTCGTACTCGTGTTAACATGAGTGAAGGTAAACACGCAAAACAATCTGGTGGTCGCGGTCAATATGGTCATGTTGTTATCGACTTTTGTACCCATTAGAGCCGGAAGGTCCAGGCTATGAATTTGTTAACGAAATCAAAGGTGGTGTAATCCCTGGTGAATACATCCCAGCAGCTGACAAAGGTATTCAAGAAACAACTTAAATCTGGTCCATTAGCGGGTTACCCAGTAGTTGATATCGGTGTTCGTTTTGCACTTCAGTTCATACCATGATGTGGACTCTTTCTGAATTGGCGTTTAAACTTTGCAGCATCTTTAGCATTTAAAGCGGCATTCGCAAAAGCTGAAACCCAGTTTTACTGAGCCAATGCATGAAAGCTGCGTAAACGCACCTGGAGTCGATGTAGGTGAGCGTAATCGGTGACCTGAGCCGTCGACACGCGCATGGTAAACGGTCAAAGAAGCAAACGAATTCGTTGTTAAAATCGACGCTGAAGTTCCGCTTTCTGAAATGTTTTGGTTATGCAACCGACTTACGTTCCCAACCTCAAGGTCGTAAGCTTCCTACTCGGTGGAGACCATTAAAATATGCCTGAAGCACCGAAAAACGTGGCTGAAAGCAGTTATTGAAAGCTCGTAAAACAATAATTTATGAATTCATACCATAAGGTACTGTCATATCGGCTTGTGGGCTTTATATATTGAGGAAACTTAATCGTCTCTAAAGAAAATTTGAACGTACGCAAAACTGCACGTTAACGTGTGTACAATCTAACGCGCTGAAGCCATGGTAAAACTACATTTCTTTTAACTGCGGCCATCACAGCCGTAGTAGCAAACACTGCGGTGTTGCAGCTCGCATTCGACAAATCGATAACGCGCCGGAAAAGCGCGTGGTATCACCATCAACATCCCGTTGGGTCGACACACCATCGTCACTACGTTGACTGTCCGGGACACGCCGACTATGTTAAAACATGATTACGTTTTGGCGCAATGGATGGTGCTATCTTAGTAGTGGCAGCGGCTGTGGTTATGCCTCAACTCGTGAGCACATCTTATTTGGGTCAAGTGGGTGTTCCTTGTCATCGTATTCTTAAACAAATGCGACATGGTAGTGGGGTTTTGTTGTTTGGTTGTGTTTTTTTTTGTTTGGGTGGTGCAATGGTGCGGCTTGCATTCAAGCGTTAAACGTGCAGGGGTGGTTTGTTGCAAGCCCTTAGACTGTTTTCCTGAACCTGAGCGTGCTGACCAGCAGTTGGTTCTTTTAATGGTATTCAATTGGTCGTGGTACTGTTGTACATGTGTTTTGAGGCGTGGTATCATCCGTACCGGTGATGAAGTTGAAATCGTTGGTATCGAAACCAACTGCGAAAACAACCGTAACCGGTGTTGGAAATGTTCCGTAAATTACTTGACGAAGGTCGCAGGAAAGCATCGGCATGTGTGCGACCGCGCGCGCAAAACGTGAAGAAATCGAGCGTGGTCAAGTATTAGCAAAGAGAACCGGGTTCACTCACTCAGCCACACAGATTTCTGGACTCTGGGCGTGCCAGTATCGAAAGAAGAAGGTGGTCAGTCATACGCCCTTCTGCCAGTTACCGTCCACAATTCTGTTCCGCACAACTGCAGCGTAACCGGGTACTATCGAATTACCGGAAGGCGTGGAAATGGTAATGCCTGGCGATCAAACATTAAAATGACTGTATCTAATTCGCAATCGCGATGGACCAAGGTTTTACGTTTCTGCTATCCGTGAAGGTGCGCTAGTACAGTAGGTGCCGGTGTGGTAGCTAAAATTATCAAATAATTGATAATCAACCTGATTAGAAAGGTGTATCGGAATGATACACCTTTTTATTTTTATCATCCTGATAAAACGAATCTGGTGACACAATAATAAAATGACCGCACTTTAATGAAATAAAGTACGGTCACAATTCTTTAATATTTTTACCGACTACTATCAGCTATCTCTTCCAATTCTTCAGCGCATTTGCAAAGGCATTGCCCACGTGCATTTAGTTTGCTCGCGGCGAATTACTACGGTCTTGGCGGGCATTATCAGAACGCGGTTTTGCGGATAAGTGCGGTCAGATTTGCCATCATTTTCCACCGCACTTTCATCTAAACGCATGCGTTACGCAATGGCTGACGACGCGCCACATCCACTTCCAGCTGACTTTCACTGTCGACATGCACTGGTTTTCACCACTTGATGCGGTTCTTCCACAGACCTATCGCTGGCGTTGTGCCAGAACCAAGCTGCCTTGGTGTACGCCAACATCCACAAAGGCACCGATGAGTCACGTTGGTGACCGTACCTCTCTAAGATCAGATCTGCTTTCAACGCCCAGTTTCTTCCGCGCCTCAGCGAAAGTGGCAGTTTTAAATTCACCGCGCGGGTGTTCGCGTCCCGGTTTTCAATTCTTTTGAAAATATCCTGCACTCGTCGGCAAACCGAAATTGCTCATCGGTAAAACTGTTTTGCATCAAGCTGGCGCACCTAAGCGCATTTGCCGGTAAAGCCCGGAATCGAGTGTTCTGTTGCTTGTAGAATTTTTCGACCACAGGATGGGCTTCCGGGTGTACGCGGAGCATCTAACGGATGCTCGCCCGCAGCGATGATCGCAGAACCCTGCACATTGCTCAAGCTTTGCAGTACTGACGAGGCACTCCAGTTGCTCACGGCTGACAAAACGCCCGTTTTCACATCACGATATGCCACGATATTTTGAGCAGGAGCTGAGTCATCTCGCCACTCGCGCCAATAACGCGCACAGAGGCGGTGTTTGAATCCACACCAACAGCGTTTACACAGTCTTCCACCACCGCATCCAATTTACGCGCTAATTGGCTTTGATTTTACATCGTATTGATATTGCACGCCAATGGCTTTCGGCTCGGTCTTTCACCATCCGCCAATGGATCGCAGCGACGGGCAATGCCGACACCGCGCCGCAAGGATACATCCGTAAGGAAATTCCTGTGCCGCCAATTCCGAAGCGGAATAGACGGAAGCACTTCGCTAACCACCACTGTTTGTGGTCATTTCTCGTAATTTCCTTGATCATCATTCGGCGAAACGTCTCAGTCTCACGAGAGGCTGTCCCATTTCCGAGTAGCAACCACTACGTTATGGCCGCTTTAATTAATTCGAAACACAGATAACATCGCGCGATCCATCTGCCCGGTATGCGGATAAATGGTATCGGTTGCCAATAACTTACCGGAGTTATCTACCACCGCCACTTTTCACGCCGGTACGTGGCCCAGGTCTCAACCCCATTGTATTTTCGCCTGCCGGTGCCGCCATCAAAAGTGCGGTCAGATTTCGGGCAAATACATCAATGGCTTCCTCTCCGCTTTCTCACGCACAAGTTGCCATGAGTTCCGGTTTCCAAATGCAACGCCACTTTAATTTTCCATGTCACACCAAATCACTTGCTCCGCCATTTATCCGCCGGCTGACCCAGTGAGCGAATACGAAGAATCAGCGAATACTCTCTTCACCGTAAGCTTTGAGCGACGTGCTCCGCTTCACTTGGGTCCGCGTTCAAACTTAATTGTAAAATGCTTTCATTACGTCCACGGAACATCGCCAAAGCGCGGTGGGACGGGACATGTCACTCGCTATCTTTGGTGATCAAAGACCGTCTTGGAATTTCGCACCTTCCGCCTCTTTGCCCTCAATCACCCTTAGAAACAATCAGCGCATTTGCTTTATCATCGCGCACTTTCGCCAATAATCAAGCGTCTTCGGCAAAACGTTCCATCAAACATAACGAGCACCGTCTAATGCAGCCTTACCATCTGCCACCCCTTTCATCTGCATTCACATAATCAAGTGCGGTGGTTTCCGGTTCTGTTTTGCCTCGTTCCGAAATGCAATCCGCCAATGGCTCAAGCCCCGCCCCACGGCAATCGCGTATTTCGTACGGCGTGGTTTCGAACGGTGAGTAGAGATCTTCTCATCTCGGTTTGCTATGCGTTGCCTAGTATCGCGCACGCAATCCGTTAATTTGCCTTGTTCTTCAATGGATTTCAAAATGGTTTGAGCGACGGTCTTCCAATTCAGCACTGCGACAATTAAGCGGGTTTCAAAATGACGTAAATTGCGTGTCGTCACGCCTCCAGTGGCTTCTTTACGATAACGGGCGATAAAAGGAATGGTGCTGCCATCATCCAAAAGTCGAAATAGCGGCAAGGATTTGACTATCGCGTACATGTAACCTCTTGCGCGATAAGTTGGCTAATTTGCTGCATTTGAACATGATATGTGCTTCTCAATAATAGACTGGCATAGCACACTGTTTTTGCACACAAGAGGCTCAAATGTTTGTTCCTCGGTATAATTTTGCGGCAATTGAGGACAGGATGATGGCAAAAGTCAAATTACATTACCCGCAGCGCTGGAATGTGTTGGATCGGGAATTAAAATTTTATGGAAAGAAGAACGCCCACAAGTCACCCCAAGCCGTGGCCCGATGCCGCTGCGTTAGGCGACTCGCAGTGAAAATGCAGAATGTATGTACGCGTCGCTTACGAGAAATTGATCGTCGAGCGCGTTTTCTCACTGAAACGGTTGGAAGTGCTACAAATCGTGGATTATTCCGCCAAAGCCAGAAGGCAAAGTGCATTCTCATGGCACCTGTGGGGTGGAAAATGATGAGGGCGATATTAAACAGTATCGTATTGTCGGCTTTGTGATGAATTTGATCCGGCAAGATTGGATCGCATTGATTCTGCCGGTGGCGCGCGCCTCAATAGGCAAAAGAACAAGACGATGAAATTACCGTAGAAACGCCTTCCGGTGAGATTCAGCTCTATGTGAACCGTATTTGGTAGCAGAAAAGGTTTAGTCAGGTAAAGTGCGGTCAGAAAATTCAGTGAATTTTCTGGCGTCACAACTCAAGCTTAAAGCCAACGACGGAGTTTTTCTGAGAAATGCTAGAAAAATCGAGCACTAAAGTACACCACTGGTTAACGCCCTGAAAATTTCTTGCCAGTTAAAATTGGCGCCATGCAGAAACAAATTCAATCAAGAAAATACTGACCTCGAATAGTCAAAACGAAGCCCACCACCAGCAACAAACTTTGCATCCATAAGGAAAGGTTGCGCAACCGTAAATGACGTCGAGTAATGAGATACCGCTGAATAAGAAGGACATCACTACAAGCATGCACACCAAAGTGTTGAGCCAAGACACCATATCCCAGATCATGCCGATAACACGCCTAATACCGACTTTATGCGGAATTGACAACGTTCCAATAGGGCAAACACCGAAAACAATCCATGCCGGTTTTGAAACTCTGGAAACCAGATGCACTAGCGGCGCCAATTCCATCACTAAAGCAATCGCAAAAATTGCCGTCAACACCAAAGACATTGAAAAGAAAAATCGACCTTGCATTAATCTTCCTCTCTGTGAGATTGATTTGGTAACAGTGGATGATTCATCCTCATTTTGCGAATCCGTTGGTGCTTCTGCCCGGCATGCATTCAGTTGGTAAATAGCAGCCGTTATTGTTGCTCGGGTCATTCTCTCACCGCGACGGTTTTCTTCGCTATTGGCTTCGGTACCTTGATTATCAAGACGTTGTTGGAACCACCTTGCGCACTTCTTCCGGCGTAACGCGCTCGCTGCGCTATCTTCACTTCGCAGCGTACCAATAAAGCACATAACGCAATTCTATCAATAGAAGCCAGGGTTTTCGCAGTCACTGTCGCACAATTTTTCCATTTCTGGAAACTGATCCACGATCGCCGCCGGACGCCTTCCAAGAAACGCCCGCCTAAACCCGGTGCATCTGGGCTAATAAATCGCCTTTGAATATCAACGGAACGCGGCACATATCATCTAACGTCAATTCATCACTCATGTCACGTTCCTGTTAGCGATCGACGTACGTCATTACGCAACACTTGAACCGGAACGGCATGCGTCACATCCGTAATCAACAAAATACGGCCGGTGTTTTTCGCTGAAACACTCTGTCCAACGCGCTCATCAACAATCACCGGCTGACGAGCGCATAAGCCCCGCCCTTTTTCACCCTGATTGATCCAGCGATCTGTTGACGATAAAACATCTGTTTCTGCGCACACGGCAATACTTCTACCAATGTATTCGTCGGTTCGTAATGGGTGGTTGGTAATAAACGTAAACGTTGGCTTTCAACTCTTAATCGATCAAGCTAAACAGTAAATCGGCATTTTCACGCAATCGCTCTTTAAACATGATTTTCAATTTGCAGCCGACTGGTATCCACCAACTGGTCAGACACACCAATCTGACACCGCACGAGGTGGTATTTAAGCTAAACTAATAGAGACTACCGACCGCCGTTTCTAGAAAAGCCGCAGGCTTGAGATTATCGCATCTCGTTTGTCCGAAATCAGATAGGATTAAACCGACAGAAGCGGCAAGCAGCTAAAAAGAGTTTCAATCCTAAGGAGGGTCTCACCGAGGCCGGGTTTCATTGTCGTCAATTCGACTGAAATCAAAAAGCGCGGTCATTTTTGTAACCGCATCTTTTTCTTGTTCATCAAGCTTAAATTTCGTCGCCGAAAATATCGCCGCCGTGCATATCAATCATATCCATTACCACCGCCGCCACGAAACAACACAAGTAAGCGGATCTCTCTGCCACAATCGTCGGCACGCCGGATTCTTTCGCCAACAATATATCAATATTGCGTAACAGCACCACCACCGGTCAACAACGCATCGCGCTCGAAAATATCGGCAGCATGAAACCCGGGTCGGCACTCTTCTAATGCGGTACGTACTGCCGCGACAATGCTGCTCAATGGTTGGCGAATCGCCTCTAAAACATCTTGAGAGGTTAAGGTACGGAACGTGGTGCACCTTCTGCAATATTGGAACAATGCGCTTCCATTTGTTTGACTATCACGCCTTCTGAATGGATATGCGCACATGCCAATTTCTTGTTTAATACACGTTCAGCGGATTTGGTTTCACCAATAATGGAACCAAAGTTTTTACGCATAAGACACGATAAGCTTTCACATCAAAACGTCACCACCAATGTGCACAGAAGAAAGAATAAAGCGAGTGCCGTTTAAAGAAATTACTGCAACTTCTGGTCGTACCACCACCGATATCGATGACCATGGAACCTGTTGCCGAGTTTCGTGAAACCGGTATCTTCGCCCCAATAGCTGCTGCGCCATTGGTTTCTTCGATTAAATACACTTCGCGAGCACCAGCTGCATGGCAGATTCTTTAAATCGCACGGACGTTCTACTTGAGGTTGCACCTGCCGGCACACACAAATCAACACACGCGGACCTGGACGCCATGAAGTTGCCGCTGTGAACCTGTTTAATCAGTACTGCAACATCGGTCACGAAAAAGTCTACGCACACGCCATCTTTCCATCCGGACGGATAGCTTCGATACTTTTCGGTGTACGCCCGACATTTGTTTCCGGCTTTACTCTACCGCAGCAATGCTTTTTAATGAGCACGCTACGATCGCACGTAGATCGCTACGACGGAAGGCCTCATCAAGAGACAATACCCCTGTCCCTTTCACATGAAATTAATGTATTTGCTGTACCAAGATCGATTGAAAGATCGTTTAGAAAATAAAAACCGCGAATAAATAACATACGTATTCCACTGAGACCATTGAGATAAAACAAGCTCATTTTTCGAGCGTTAAAAGATGACAAATAAATGTACCACAAGCGCTGTCATAGTAGAAAATTTTATGTTTCAGCGGCAAAAGAGTACAATGAATTTAACGCGATGAAGCTTGATGCTTTTCCACAAGCTGCGAACCGCAATTTCCCTTGTCTTTTAGACAAAACAGCGTGTACACTGACCGCACTTTATTTGATGAAAAGAAAATTATGGCGACAAACAAAAGCGATATTGCAAGATCCGAATTTATGTGCGAGATTTGCAAAATATGACAATCCGATTCCGAGTCGTGGACTTTTATTTCTGCACGATGATGCAAAACAGAATTCTCTATGATGCAAAGAGGAGATTTTTAAAACCCTTTGCCATTGTAAATGAAGAACAACAAGAAGCTCATGCGCTGTCGTTTACGCGCCGCCATGGAAAATGATGACGTCGATTGAGTGTTCACCAAACGCAAATGTTATGCCTTACCGGAAAAACTGGATTTAGCTTAAAGGCATGGTGATTGGACATCGAGGAAGGCTTTCGGTTTTTGCAAGTCGAAGGCAAAAAGACGACTTTTTCATTCCCAACGTACAAATGCAGAAAGTCATGCACGCGATTTGTGTTAGCGCAACCTAACGGATTTGACCGCAAGGTCGTCCGGAAGTCCGCATCGTGCGCGTATTAGAAGCCAACACGTAAATTGTCGGTCGCTTTTATCGAACAAGGCATTGGCTATGTGATGCCGGACGACAGTCGTATTACACGCGATATTTTAATCTGATAACGCCTGTCTTGGCGCACGTATGGGGCAAGTTGTTGTGGTGGAACTCCATCCGCGCACAGCGCGTTTTTCAACCTATCGGCAAAATTACCGAAGTGCTGGGTGACAATATGGCGAGAGCGCATGGGAAGTAGAAATTGCCATCTCGTAAGACATGATATTCCCACAGTTTCCCAAGTGCGGTGGAAAAACAACTTAAAATGGGCTGAAGACGCCTGAGGAAGCTAAGCGTGGTCGTGTGAGATTTGCGTGACTTGCCGTTAGTGATCACGTGACGGTGAAGATGCACGCGATTTTGACGATGACGGTATGTTTGCCAAACACAAGGCAAAGGCTGGAAACTTTGGTGGTAGCATTGCCGATGTGAGCTATTACGTTCGACCGAAAAGCGCATTGGACACAGAAAGCCTATAATCAGAGGCAATCTGTCTATTTTCCAAATCGCGTCGTACCGATGTTGCCGGAAAAACTCTCCAATGGTTTATGTGCTCGTTAAATCCGCAAGTGGATCGCTTATGCATGATGTGTGAAATCACGCTCTCTGCGAGGCAAAATGACAGACTATCGATTTTACGAAGCAGTGATGAATTCTATGCCCGTTTGAACCTATAACAAAGTGGCAAAAATACTGGAAAAAGACACCGCACTTTGTGAACGTTACGCCTCATTAGCGCCTCATTTGCAAAGATCTGCACGACATGTATCAGGCATTGGTGAAAGCCCGCCAGCAGCGTGGTGCCATTGAATGTGAAACCATTGAAAGCAAATTTATTTTTCAATGCGTTTGGGACGCATTGAACGTATTGAGCCGGTCGTGCGTAACGATGCTCATAAAAATCATTGAAGAATGTATGATTTTTGGCAAATATTGCGTCTGCCAACTTCATGGCGAAACATCAAGAACCGGCGCTATACCGCATTCATGCCGTACCAAGTGAAGAAAAACTCACGGCATTTCGCAGTTTCTTGGCGGAATGTGGCTTGAGTCTATCCGGTGGGAATAAACCGACACCGATGGATTACGCACAGTTACTTGAACAGATTAAACAACGCCCGGATCATGAATTAATTCAAACCATGTTGTTACGTTCCATGAGCCAAGCGGTTTACAGCGCCGACAACATCGGTCACTTCGGGTTGGCGCTAGAAGAATATGCCCATTTCACCTCGCCGATTCGTCGTTATCCCGATTTGACGTTACATCGCGGCATCAAATATTTATTGGCGAAAAGAAAGGGTTCTAAACGTAAAACCACCGACACTGGCGGATATCATTATCAACGAAGAAATGGATGTCTTTGGCGTGCATTGTTCCTCCACAGAACGCCGTGCCGACGATGCCACCCGTGAAGTCGCCGATTGGCTGAAAATGCGAATATATGCAAGATCATGTGGGGCGAAGAATTTGACGGTGTCATGGGTTCTTCCGTCACCGGTTTCGGCTTTTTGTCCGTTTGAATGATCTGTTTATCGACGCTTAGCGCATATTTCGGTTTGGCGAAATGACTACTACTTATTCGATATGCCGAAACAACGCTTATTGCGGAAAATAGCGGCATGATTTTTCCGATCTCGGTGATGCGGTGAAAGTGCGCGTGGTAGCGGTGAGCTTTAGAACAAAAACAAATTGATTTTTCTTTAATTTCAAGTGAACGCAAGCCGAAACGTAGTGGTAAAACAGCGACGAACAAAGGCGAAAAAGCGGAAGTCAGCGACCAAGAAAACAACGACAAACAAAAAAGGCACAAAAAGTGCGGGTCAAAAGTCACGTTTCTAAAATGAAACCCAAAGCCGCCTCCAAAACGAAACAAGGTAAAGAAAAACATGAGTGAAAACAATTTATGGTATCCACGCAGTAAAAGCGTTTGTCGCAACCATTCCCGGAACGTTTAATTGAAGTTTTTGGCGTTAAAAGCTCAGAGATGATCAACGCTTACAGCCTTTGATTAATGAAATTCAACGGTTGGGCATTTCCGTTCAATTTTTAAATCGTCAAACCTTGATAGCAGAAGGCGAAGTGCATCAAGGCATTATTGCGCGAGTGCACCTCATTACCGGAATTAAATGAGCATGATTTGGATCGTTTACTCGAAACACGCAACGCGCCTTTATTGTGGTTTTGGATGGCGTCACCGATCCACATACCTGGTGCTTGTTTGCGAACGGCAGATGCGCAGGGCGTAAGCTGCGGTGATTGTGCCGAAAAGATAAATCTGCGCAACTCAATTCTACTGCACGAAAGGTCGCCTGTGGCGCAGCAGAAAATGTCCCGCTTATTCGAGTGACTAACCTTGCCCGCACCCTGCGTGATCTGCAAGAGACGACACAATGTATGGGGTTGTAGGCACCGCCGGTGAAGCCACCGAAACCCCTCTATCAAACCAAGCTCACCGGTGCCTGGCATTGGTCATGGGAGCAGAAGGCGAAGGCATGCGCCGCTTAACCCGTGAGCATTGCGATCAACTCATCAGCATTCCAAGGCCGTGGGTCTGGTTTTCTTCTCACGTCTCCCGTGGCGACCGTGTTTGTTTGTTTTGAAATCGTCCGCCAACGGTTGATTGATTTAGCGAGTGGAGACATTGAAAAAGTGAGAGCGATTTTTGACTCGCTCATTAAAATCAAAACAGCGCTTAAGAACAGCGCTTATTTTTATTTTAACCCTACAATTTATGAGCGAAAATGAACAGCTGATGTTCATTTAGCAACGACAAACATTTCGTATTCAATCAAAAGTGTGATTATTTTTGTGATATCTCGCAAAAACACCATAATTTTGCTTTCCTGTTTTTATATTTGCTTTCATCATTCCTGCGTTCTTTTCATATAAAGACAATATTACTTATTTAAACTCTTGGAGAATTTTTATGTTTTGGTCCATTTAAACCAGCTCCACATATTGCGGAGCTGCCGGTCGACAAAATCGATTCCACCTTACAAAACGCCTACGTTGGCAAGTATTCGCAGGGATCTTCTTTGGTTATGCCGCTTACTATTTTTGTGCGTGCAAACTTTTGACTTAGCACAACCCGGTGATCCAACAGGGCTTGTACACAAAAGCGCAACTAGGTGTTATCTCGGCTCAGCGGCTGGTCTTGCCTATGGTTTATCTGAAGTTCGTAATGGCAGGTATGTCTGACCGTTCTAAACCCTCGTATTTTTACCATTTGGTTTTATTGCTTTCTGGTCTCTGTATGACCATGATGGGTTTATTCCATGGGCAAACCTCTGGCATGTAGCCATCATGTGGGTAATGATCTTCTTAAATGGTTGGTTCCAAGGGATGGGTTGGTCGCAGTGGTCGTGCAATGGTACACTGGTGGTCTAAATCAGAACGCGGTACTATCGTATCTATCTGGAAACAGCGCACAACATCATCGGTGGTATGATGCCGGGTGCAATGGTGCTATTAGCAAGTGCCGTGTTCTTCAGCACTCATGGTATCGAAGCACAAGCAAAAGACATTTGGCAATCCCTCTATCCGGGTACGGCAGCAATGCTCGCAATTCAGTTTACTTCGTCATGCGTGATACTCCACAATCTTGTGGTTTTACCATCAATCGAAAAATGGCGTAATGACTACCCAGATGACTATAACGACTTACGAAAACGATTTAAGTACAAAAGAAATCTTTTGTCACCTGTATTTGAAAAACAAATTGTTATGGTACATTGCGATTGCTAACGTATTCGTATACTTAATCCGCTACGGCGTATTAAAATGGTCTCCGGTTTACTTAAGTGAAGTAAAACACTTCAACATCAAAGGTACCGCATGGGCATACAATCTATGAATTAGCAGCAGTTCCAGGTACATTACTATGTGGTTGGGTATCAGACAAAAGTCTTCAAGAGTGCAAACGTGGTTTTAACCGGTTTCATCTTCATGATCTTAACTACTAGCAGCTGAGTAGCATACTGGATGAACCCAGCTACACCAGAAGCAGACCCAAACTATGCAACAGTGCAGAAAACCCATATCAATTAACTAGACTTCATCTTAATGACCTTAATCGGCTTTCTTAATCTACGGTCCGGTTATGCTTATCGGCTATGCTCTTGAACTTGCACCGAGCGGCAGGTACAGCAGCAGGATTTCACCGGTTTATTCAGTTACTTAGGTGGTACAGTGTCAGCGTTCGGCCGTTATCGTTGGGCAGCACAACACTACGGCTGGGGACAGCGGTTTCTACGTCACGATCGGTGGTGGTGTACAGGGCATGTTTCTCTCTTTATCCGTAATGGATTGAAGAAGGCAAACATAAAAGCGAAAATTAGGGCGACACCTACGGCACTAAATAATTAAACAATTCAAAGGCGCAGGGCAGCGCTGTGCACGCCAAATTATAGTTAAATGATTTTCCATCCACTAGTTTTTGTCTCACTGGATGAAATCAAAAACACTCATCAACGCACTTATGAGGAAATGTTGAGTGAAATTAAAAGCCTTAGCTGTCACTTAATTGCAGCAGCGTATTGGCGGTTAGTAGCACACACCCTCCATAAACAACATGAAATCGAACATTATTATTGCCCACCGTGGTGCAAGTGGTTGCTTTACCGAGCATACACTTTGAATCTAAAGCGCTTGCTTTTGCACAACAAGTCAGATTATTTAGAACAAGATTTGGCGATGACAAAAGACGGTCGTTCGTCATTCATCGAGTCATTTCTTAGACGGCTGAACCGATGTTGCGATTCCCAAATCGTCATCGTAAAGACGGTCGTTACTACGTTATCGACTTTACCTCAGAAATTCAAAGTTTGAATATGACAGAAAACTTTGAAACGAAAGAAGGAAAACAGGTCGCTGCTTACCAGACGTTTTCCACTGTGGAAATCTCATTCAAAATCACATACTTTTGAAGATGAAATCGAATTCTATCCAAGGGTTTAGAAAAATCTACTGGTAGGTAGGTATCTATCCTGAAATAAAAGCGCCTTGGTTCCACCACCAAAATGGCAAAGATATTTACGTAGAAACCCTCAAAAGTGTTGAAAAATGCAGCTATGACAAGAAAAGTGATCTGTCGGTTTTAGTTGCAAACCCTTTGATTAATCAGATTAAAACGCATTAAAACGGAATTACTACACGAAAATGGGCATGGATTTAAAACTTGTCCAATTAGTGGCATATACCGATTGGCAGTGAAACGGAAGAGATGCCACAAATGGGTAAGTCGTATTTGATCGATTGGATGTTCAAACCAGGTGCCATGGCAGAAGTCGTAAAATATGCCGATGGTGTCGTCCAGGCTGGTATATGCTGGTAGATAAAAGCAAAAATCCAAACCGGGTAAAATTGACATACACACCGCTAGTGAGAAGGTGGCGCAATATAAGGTTGCCGAATTGCACCCATACACGTGCGTAAGACGCGTTGCCTGGAATTCTTTCACTGACAAACCAAATGTATATGATGCCTTGTTAAAACAAATCAAGGCGCAACGTGGTGTCTTTACCGACTTCTCCCAGGATACGGGTGTAGAGTTTTAAAACACAAATAATGCTACGAATCAGGAATATGTGGATTAAGCCAAATTTAATTGCTTTATTAACTGTTACAAATAAAAGAAACTTGACCAAGCCTTTTCTTTTTCTTGGTTAGCGATATTCGACGTCAAACGCTCTTTGACACGAGCCTGCTTTACCGGAAATGCACACGTAAGAGTAAAAGCTGCTTATGGCACACGCACTGCGCTACGTTTCACCACGATGCTAATCAACTGCCGGAGAAAAGTGTAGTTTGGAAAACACGCTCAACGCCAACAACTGGAGTGGAGATTTTGCGTACGGTAACGCAGAATGCAATAGCCACAGTGACAGTGCAATACACCACGCCTTCGAATGCTTGCAAACGACGTTGTGCAGCCTTCAACAACCCATACTTTAACTACTACAGGTATCACCTGGACGGAAGCTAGCGTACGTTTTGTTTTAATTGTTCTTGTTCAAGTTGTTTAATGTGATGTTGGACATCTTTAATAACTCCTTTAATCCTAGAATTGTCCCGATATCTCGCTATATACGCATCGATTTACTGCGTGGCTGCACTTCGTCGTGCAGATGTACCGCCTTCAGGCCGCCACTTGTATCTTGGATTAAACTATTTTGCAAAAGACTGCTGATATTCGGCTTTTCACCTCGTTTTAACAGCTTACGTTGTTCGTCAGTCAGAGCTAGGCATTCCAGTAGCTCAGGGCGTCGTAACCATGTTCTCAATAACGATTGTTTTAACCGCCATTTGCGAATTTCTCATGGTGTCCCGACATCAGCACGGGCGGCACGGTTAATCCATCAAGCGACGGGACGCGCGTGAGCGGATAACCAGTAATCCGTCGGCAAACGAGATGCTTCCTCAGCGGGAGGCTTGCTTTACCAAGCACTACCCGATCAAATCCGGGCAACGCGCACCAACGCTTCGCTCGTTGCCGGCAATTTCACCGCCGGTGAGGACATAATCACCTACTGACCATTCTTCTTCATCGTCAACCGTTTCAATCAAACGTACTCGTCAATGCCTTCATATCAGTGCCGGTATTAAATGTAATCAATTTCTGATTCTGCGCTCATTCCTCTACACCTTGTTGATCGAGGTTTTACGACGCTTGCGGCGAGAGATAAATCACTCTTTGCACCTTTCGCCTGCCACTTCTTTTGCCGAATCGGTAGCATCCTGCACATGGTTTGCACCATCATCAGCATTCCCGAGGCGCTCCGTGCCATAAGGATCGGTCATCCACGGTTTTATGCTTATCGTGCGTAAAATCTCTGGATTCCAGCACCGCACTTTGTAACAGGTTTTGTGTAACAGTCTCAAGCTGCCGGTTTACCCTCATATTCCGTAATTGCTTTAAAACATTTTCGGGAACAGACTTATTACCCCACAATCCACATAATCTGACCTTTAATTTGTGACCTTATGTTAATCGTGCCGGCAAAGCGCCACGGCATACCTGAGGATTAGAAACCAGCGTCCCAATCCACCGTAATCATCTTTAGCGGGCGGGATCGACTCTTTTAACCACTTTGTTCATGCCAAAACGGAATTAACCGCTCTTGTTTCCGAAAGCATCTCTTTACATTGGCTTTTACTACCAATGGACATCATTAGTAGAACCGGTTTCCATCATATCAGTCACGGTTCCTACGGCATAACCTTCCAGATTCACCACCGCACAACCACAATTAAATCGTGCCAGTAGTAATCCCCTTCTTCACGTTGGTAATACCGATAAATCGACACCGATTTCCACATTGGCAAGAATCAGCTATCAGATCATCCACGCCTTTTAATTCTAACTGATCATTTCGTGATTGTAGGATAACGCCAATTTTTCAGCAGTTCGGCTGGCTGCCACCGCCCTCTGATTTTCAAAACGGGCGTGCGATGATAATCAAAGATACTTTCAGCTGTTCTGTGGATGGAGCAACATGCGTAACCAACGCGAATACCATAAGTCGCAACCCTAATTTGCCGACAGTTTCGATTCTTTGCTGTTGCATATTCATCACCTCAAAAGTAAAATTACGCGGCTTTTTGCGCTTCTTTTACTAAACTCGCAACGCGATCGACAATGAAGCATCTTGGCTCAACCCAGTCGTTAACACGGTCTACTGATACGAACATCGTTCTGCATTGCCTCTTTGTGCGATTGGATTGTTGCAGACCAACCACACGTACGCTCAATGAAACGACCGTCACGCGCGGTGAACGGCTGTCAGCTTAACGACGATCTGGTAAAATGGAAGACGCTGGCTCCGCCACGAGATAAACGTGAATGGTTGCCGCTGAGCGCTTCCTCTAATTATTTTGATCACAAAAGAAAACCCTCAACATCGAAAGTTGAAATGAGAGTTAAAACTTACTCTCTGTATATGACAAAAAGCCCGGTGGATTGCTACCTCGCATAAAGCGCGTTAAAATCCTGCTGTTCCGGGCGTTGTTGACCGAGGCGTTTTTCAGGATGGAAGCGTGAAACTCAAAAGTGCGGTCAAGTTTTCAGAACGTTTTGGCGCGGCTATTTTACCGGAGCCAAAGATTGCGCATCTCGCCGGGACACTCTTTCAATATCGTGTCTCTTTCAGTGCACCTAGAACGTCGAGATTGTTGCCGTAATCGGTAATCAATGAGTGTCTTCAAATCCGAATGCCAATGCCTTTGTATTGTTCCGGAATATCCCGCTCTCTTAGGATTGCTGCATGGCAATCCCGGTTCTACGGTGAGTACCATGCCAGGTTCCAGCAGTGCGGTCGCGATTTTCACCATATCGCCCACGTCATGGGCTGTTACATCGACCGAGCGTCGCCCTAACCCGTGCAGGCGCAAAAATTCACGATCAGGCTTTTTGTTCGCAAATTAATTCATCTACGCCGCCTTTCAGGGCGTACCTAAACTTTTGCACACACTTCGGTTTTAGCACGAACCTTGACTTTTCGTTTGCTTTCGCAGTGGAGCCGCCCGGTACCAGCAATTCAATGGCACGCTCTTTGCGCTTGTAGAACAATGTCATAGAACCTGCGCTTCGGTAAATTTTGACCATTCACTGGGAAAGTGCGGGTAATATCTCTGCGCCACACATAGCCATTCGCAGCCCGCATCAATCAGCATCAAATCGCCGTCGAGTCTAACGGCGCCATCCATTTTCCGAGATAATGCAAAATGGTGCAGGTGGTTTTCACCACCAGCAATAATAACGCTGAAAGATAGGAAGGATAACGGCAGCGCCGGTAGCTGATGACAGTACATGTAGAATATCGCTTTCCACCTCACATCTTACAAACGATTAGCGAGTTTGCTGCGCATGACTTTAATGCGTCCAAGCGCGCTGATTTGTCCCGCTTGTCGCATGAGCGCAATTTCAGTTTTCCGATTTGAACAGGCGCTATCTCACTGAGCATCGGCTTCCCAACTAAAACACCTGCACATTCGCACGCTGTTCCAGCAAGACGTCGCCCGCGCTGCAGCTGTCGGTGCATAATAAAGTGCGGTCTGTTTGCACTAACCTTTAAACTGCGGTATTTTCAAACTCGTCGATGGCAAGCGGTATCCACCAGCAGGTTTGCGGTGCGCTGTCAAACGCCACGACGGCGTCCGTTCCCAAATTTCAGTAATTTATCGGAAGGGCTGTTACAAAATGAGCGCCCTGCTGTTCACCTTGCTGTTTACGCAATAACAATGCCGAATTCGGTTCGGTACAAAACCGGTCAAATACCAGAAATAGCTGTCCTGACGCAGTGATAATCACAGCCGTCATTGCGACGATCGTGTTCAATGTCGGTAGAAAAGCACCATAAGGAATCTTCCTGCATTTGATACAAAACCTGGGGCGCGGCGTTGGGGCCAGCGTCTTCCATCGGCAACGCCGCTGCATGTATGCGAGATCCATCGTTTATCGCCAGTGCAGCAACGTTGGCTGTTTGTCTTCTTGTTTGCGTGAAATGCATAAAGTGGCGATGGCACGCAATAGTCCACGATTCTTCCACACGCTTGCGCCAGTTCCTCCGGCTCATCGTCTTCTTTTCGTAACCCAACTTCGAGCAAACCGTCGTATGAAATCGTCCACGGCTTCGCCAATATCACCCTTTTAACATCCATGCGGTTGCAGCGAAGCCCAATCCAAGCAAAAGTGATTCGACCATCTCCGCTGCGCCATCCGCCTGTTTCAAACACATTTTCCGTCAGGCAACACAGCTCAAAGTCAAGCTCGCCATCCGCCACAACTGGCGATGAACTTTGATGATAAATGTCGCTAACTCTTGCGTTAAAAGCGCGGCAGGATGGGCATGATTATCATTGGTAAATATTAAGAGAGCAACGGCTGCCAGCACTTTGATCTTGAAATGCCTCCGGCAATTAAGCCGCTCAAAACCGTGCATCTCAGCAGCAGAAAGTGGAATAGGAGGCTTGTTGGTAGTTGTTGATTCAGGTTTTTGATAAGAAATTGTTGTCAGTAAAATTTAGTCCTTGTTGAAATTCCGGCTTAAGTTTATCATTCTACACCGGCAAGCACCCAGTTTTAGAAATTGGCAAGTGCCTATGGCATAATACAGGCAGTTTTGATTAAAGGGAATTTGAGGCCAAATGTCATCAAAAGTATTGAAACTTTCCGTCTTGGGAACCCAGGTATTACGCTGAAATTGTCCGGAAGAACAACATGACTTTACGCAACGCTGCCCGCGACAGATCAAACGCGTCTTGGAAATGAAAAGAGCGCACGCATGTTACAAGCCAGAAAAGGTCCTTGCACTTATTGTCGCTCAATTTAAAGCTTTGGAACTCATGCAAGAGCAACAAAAACGCATCATTGAGGATGTGCTAAAACAGAATTTCCACGTCCGCTCGATCATTCTCTTGATATATATCAGGGCACCAAAAGCTCACTGATAATTTCAGATAACTAAATGTCATCTGAGAAAAGAAATAGTGCTAGCTCATTAAACCTACTTCAGAGTAGTAGTGCACAAAAGAAAATTCTCCTAGGAGGTGTTCGCGAGTGGGTGCCGTCCCTGAGCACGATACTTTTAATCTTATATGAATTGGTTTCCTGTCGCAGGTGTCAGCTCAGCTCATGCTAAAGCTTCCAAAATGATTTTCAACTAATTCCATCGAACTCGATCGGGTTCAAGGACCGACTTAACGCGAACGGCACCTCGGGTCCTCTCAAACACACACTATGCGTGCTTATTTTCCTCAACCGGCCACCTCTTCGCCAACACTTCGTCAGCAAAATGCGAGAGAAACCTCGGCAAAGACCAGATTCCGCACTTCAACAGCGGCAAGCTGCACAAATGACATATGTAATGCGAACAGGCGCTCGACTTATCGAACAACAGCGAGGCGAGAAAAATACGTGCTCTCTGGCCCTGCCTTCTGACGGGAAATTTCATACAAAGTCCGCTTATTAACCAACTGTAAGAAACAAGGAAAACATCTAGTTTGCCGGTGCTGCATCCGCTCGCCCGTGGTCATTTATTATTCGCGCTTACTTGCCTGATACGCCGATGAAAAGCCACAAATTCGGCATTTTGAACCGCACCATAACGTACAAATGTAATTTCACTGGAGCAATTAGATGTGATCTTCACGCCGCCGGTCGCCTTTGACAAGCGGAAACCGTCTCAGGCATGCGGGAGTGATTTTGGCGATCGTACGTTACAAAATCACAACGCCGTTTCATTGCCGTCGTTTAGCACATCAATGCCAACAAGTAGAAGCACTCCCAATCGAAAGCTGGGATATTCCGTTAGAACACATTTTAGCGGTGATAAAACCTCGTAATCTCGGAGGTATGGATTGTAATGGCGCTTTTAATTCCCTGAGTTCTTTCTGGTTTTTCCGGCTCATCAAATTTTCTGCCTTCGTTAGTACTGCAATAATTTTGCGGTTTGATTCCGCTAAGTGAGTCAAGTTCATCTTTTCGCCAGATGCTTTTCATCAACGGTACAGCGTCCAAAGTCGTCTGCATCCGGATACAGTTTCAACATAGAAACCACACACGGTTTGCTGTGGCACACATAAGCATCACGTTTAAAATAAAACTTCGCAATCGCTAACTCATGACGAAGCAAGACTCGGCACAATGTAATGTCATACGCGCCAAGGCATCTGGTGTATAAGGACCATTTGGGGAAATGTTGCACCAAATTTTGAAGTTGGCAAACGCGGTGCTTGATCGACGTGCTCACTGAGTGGCGCGGATTCACACGCAAAGAAATCTTCAGGAAGAAATTGTCACCTCATGCAGAATTAGTTAAACCCGCCATATAAGAGCATAGTCTCAAATGACTACTGTTTGGGAAACGTTGAATAAAACGATCACTTGACGACTAAAGTTTCCAGAGTAGTCCCGCGTTTATATGCAGGCATAAATCAAATTTAATTGTACTTGTTCGCTATAAGAGAACTCCCCGGAAAACGACTACTCACAGCATTTAAACAGCGGATTGCCTGAGAATAATCACCGTCCCGCGAAATCAGGTTTCGTCCTGCGCTGTATAAGGTTTGTTCCGGTGCTTGTTCTACATCTTGTTTAGAGCTTGAACACGCGTCACCGCCAACATATATGCTCGATAGACGGTGCCAATGGATTTAAGCTTTACGCATTGAGACCGAATCCTTTATTTTTACGAAACGAGGAAATGAGTTACACGCCCGATAGTGCCATAGAACATTGCTAGATCAGCAAACTTGATTAACGGATATTTATGGCTGCATTACCTCTCTCACCACCGTGCAACCGCAACAAAATGGGACAGTCGCTTAGATTCAAACCTTAGCGGAATTGTTCCTCGACTATTCCTGCTCCCGCTCAAAAACATGGATTGAGGGTGACTTGTGTGTTGGTCAACGGTGTCGTGCAAAATGATGCCGCGCGCAAAGTTTACGGTGACGGACACTATTGGGATTACCGTGAAAATTGAAGATGAAACCCGCTTTGGAGCCGGAAAACATTCCGTTAAATAATATTGTTTATGAAGACGCAGGACATTCTCGCTATCAACAAACCGGAGGATCTTGTGGTCCACTGGTGCAGGCAATCCTAAAGGCACCGTTCTCACCGCGATACTCTATCATTACCCACAAATATGACTGGAAGTACCACGCGCAGGTATCGTGCAACTGTTTGAGATAGAGGACACCACGGCTTTGATGGTTGTCGCCAAAAGCATTCCCGCGCGAACGTAACTGCACAGCGACGCAAAACGCAAAATCACCCGTGAATATGAAGCCGTTGCCTGCGGCATCATGACCAAAGGCGGCACCGTGGATGAGCCCATGGCGCGCCACCCAACCAAAACGCACTCATATGGCTGTGCATCCGATGGCAACACCGCCGTTACCCACTATCGCATTATGGAACGTTTCCGCGATTACACGCGCTTGCGTTTTGCGTTTAGAAACCGGCAGAACTTCACCAAATCCGTGTGCACATGGCACACATCGCCCACCCGTTATTAGGGCGATCAAACCCATGGTGGTCGTCCGCGTCCCGCCTACAAAATGCCGGGCGAAGAACTCCCGCGGAGGTGCACGCACTTTAAGCTGTCAGGCAGTACATGCGGTGATGTTACGCCTATACAACGCGATTAGCGGTGTGAAATGACGGAATGAAAATGCGCACCGTTGCTGGACGATTTTGTGGACTAGTGACCGCTTTAGAAAGCGGATTGCGTTCTCCACAAAAGACGGGTGGACGTGATTAATATGCAAGCCATCAAACCGAACTGGAAAAGTCCTCAAAACGTGAAGGCGTTCACCACAAGCTTCGCCATGGCGGTGTATGAGCCTCTGCGCCTTATGACGAGTTTCGAATTTGGGTGATCGCGCAGGGGACGATAAAAACGCCGTGAAAATCAACCGCACTTTATTGGTAGATCTCCATTTGCCACAAAATGCCGATTTTGTTCTTAAACCAAACTCATAGCGCGCGCGTGTTAACAGCCTTTATGACGCAGATTTCAATGCCGATGCGGTTTTATACCTGCACAACCGAATCAAGTGTGCCCATTGATGACTGCCGATTGTCTGCCTGTGTTATTCACCAATAAACAGGGCACGGCGTAGCCGCCGCCCATGCCGGTTGGCGCGGATTGTGCGACGCGGCGTGTTAGAGCAAACTGTCGCCAAACCCTCACTGTCCGCATGTAGAGACATCTTTCAGCGTGGTTCGGACGCCGCCACGTACGGCTTTCGCGTGCAGGCAGCAGTTATCGATCAATTTGTTGCCCAAGATCTAAGCCACATCCACCTTTATCGCAGATCCGAAAGCGAAAAGACCAAATTCCTCGGCAACCTCTTACCACCGTCGCTACGCAACGCCTCAACGCCCTTGGTATTACCCAAAATCAGCGGCGGCGAACACTGCACTTATCTTGAGCAGACAAATTCTTTTCTTATCGCCGAGAGAATGTCACGGAAGAATGGCGTCAGTAGTATGGATTAACGAATAATTTGATTTTAATCTTTTTCATAGTGCGGTCATTTTCTACGCACTTTTATTTATCAAGAAAGAAATTAAAAGCATATATTTCAACGTTGCATAATAAGCACGACCCGGCTCATTATAAGTATGCGCGTTATAATTGGTATACTGCGAGCGATAAAGTCGTTTAGTCAAATAAGTTATTTTACAACCCGAACACTCACGGTATTTTTCCAGTTGTAACCAGCACTTAAGCCCCCATTGCATAGCTACCGATATCGAAGAATTTGCTAACATTTACCACTTTCCATTCGATTCTCCGGATTCTTACGAGGTTTGCTTGCCTGCATTGCGTATAGGTCAACATGGTATCGAACGCCTCTGTAATTTGATAGTTCAAACTGAATTCAATGTATATTTTGCACGATAGAAACGGGTTGCCGGTATCTTTTATTTTTGGTTTTATGCATATGGGGTGAAATTATTAACCCAGATATTATCTTCAATTAATGGCGAGTTGGTTTCCTTCAAACCTTCAATTACCGCACGGTTTGCACGTCCCATTTATACACATAGTTTCCAAGTACTAAGACCAACAAACTTGCCATCAGATACAATTTTGTTACGGTAATCGTTGCGGAAATAAGCAATGAGGCTAATAGACCATCTTTATCATATTCAATACCAATTTCCTTGTTCCAGCTAGTTTCCGGTTTAATCTCGCTGTTTCCTTGAAATAACAGGTTTTGCCATTCGGTACATAGGTTGGACAACCCAGTATAGGGTAAATAAAAAGATAGTTCGGATTGGTTTGATGAGGGTTCGGTGCTCTATACAGCGCGAGCAATGCACCTTTTATTTTCCAGTGTTCAGTTAAACCTTGTAAAAGTTTTGATATCCATCACTGATATTCGAACCGGAGATAAGTATTGTAATCGTAACGTAGCGATGGCATTAAAACCATTGACTTAGTAGCTGAGATATTGTCTTCCAATAAAAGCCCATTCACTTTGACTAGAATACCCACCGCAGACATTATGTACACCGCTCAGTAAGGTTTCTGGAAGATCATAATAACCTTACCGGAACGGTCACGTCTTCCCCGAGCAATTGTGTCATAGAGGAAGCATCGTCTAAGCTACTGTGTGCTCCTTCAAAACCAACCGTCAGCATATGCTCGACGCCGAAAGTAAACGGAATATAAATTCTGAACTAAAACGCGTATTTTTAAGAATAGAATCGCTAAAAGCTGATGTACTAGAATAACTTGCCCTCTGGACCTCCTGCTGAAAGTATTCTGGTAAACGGCTGTTTTTAGTTTTATCAAAAGTAATATAAGTTTTATTGTCCGAAATGATCGAATTTGCCTTCATGGTTAAAGCATAGTTCTGACGATATAAACGAGCGGTTTCAGCTTGCTTCCTGCCAACGTTTTTAGTTTCAGGATAGTTTTTATTATTGTAAAGCCCTGCTGAGCTATTTTGTGTATCACCGTTGTAAAATATTGCCTTGGCGACTGAAACCAGAATCCAAGGTTAATTTATTTTCTCATTGATATTCCAAACTAAACGACCGTTAATATCTTTGTTACCACACCTTCACGACCTGCACTAGCGGATCGCCATTAATACTTACATCGTCCGCTTGAGTCTTATTCAGTTACCATATGGGCGGGAATTGCAATATGTCTTTCAATTAGTGCAACAGCTTAAATTGAAAACCTACACGATTCGTCGCACCTTCTTTTCTATCTTCCGGTTGATTCGTATAATAGCTACGCTCCATGCAAATCATTGGTGACAGGTTTGGTAATAATATTTACTACACCACCCATTGCTCTCGAACCATAACGATGCAGCTCCGGACCACGCAACACCTCAACAGGTTAATGGTACTATCGGCATCCAGTTACTATCACCGCGAGAATTTCGTCTCCTCTCGCCCCATAACGCTCCGCATTACTGTGAAGTCTGGGTTTTCCATCGACTAAAAATCAGCGTATTTTCAGGTCCCATTCCACGAATATCAATTTTGGCGTTTATTTCCATTGCCCTGTAGCTGAGTTGCCAGTTAAGTTTACCCTGGACATTCGTTCGTAACACCTCAAAATATCATTGGTGACGGGGCGTTTTGCTAAATCTTTTCCCCTGTTAAAAACACCAAGCGACTGTTTTACTTGACTTTCGCTGTAACACGAATTTTCATCCAACTGTTGTGTAGCCACCGCAGCGTTTTACATTTATTTACAAATAATGCAGTACTAGCAAACTCAACACAAAATAGATTGTTTTTGCATAAAATGCTCTAAAGAAAAGTATGTAATATATAAGGCGCTTATTCTAACGAAATAACACCCATTGTTGTCCAAAATACGAATTAATTCTATTTATAAAATATTCTGTTTGGTTGGTATTTTCATATTGTGATTATGTTTTCAATACTTAATTCTGGTTGAATTATGATGCAGTATTATTTGCGCCCCTGCATTTTTGCAGGCTCACAATATATTCTGGGTTCTCAACCCCAATTTAAACTAAAAAGGTATTCATGACACGCATTTTCGATTTTTAGCGATCGCCAAAAACGTCGAGCATTAGTTTTGCTCAGTTTCTTCCACATTTTATCATTGCTGTCAGTAACTATTTAGTGCAGCTTCCTGAAATTCATGTGCCACTGACATCTCTTCGGCGCACAAGAAGACTTTATGTTCCACAGCACCTGGGGCGCAATTACCTTCCATTTATTTTTCTTGGCGACAGATTTAACCGTGCGTATCTTCAGTGCAAAGAAGCACGTTGGATCATTTCATTGGTAATGATTCCGGCATTAATTATCAGCTATGTCTCAACCCTCTTTTTCAGATACCAATATCGAGGTCTACAAGCGTTACTACCGAATTTAATATGTTTTGTGTTCGCATTGCAGTCGCGAGTTTCTTCGCCTATGTTTTTCGGACAATTATTAGATGTTTTGGTATTCAATCGCTACGCCAACTCAAAACTTGGTGGATAGTGCCAACCAGCTCCATGGTATTTGGTTCTATGGCAGACACTTATTTGTTCTTCGCGATTGCCTTCTATGCAAGCAGCGATCCGTTTATAGCCCGGAACACTGGATGGAAATCGGCTTCGTCGATTATTTATTTAAGTATTCATCAGGTTACTGTTATTCTGTCGCTGCGGTGTATTCTAAATATGATTCTGCGTAAGATTCAGCAACTGACTGCAGTGCTCGAAAATGACATGCGAATTACCCAAAATTCTTAAAAAGAAAGAATATGCCCTGAATCATCAGGGCATTTTGTTTTGAAGGGTTATTTTGCGCTAAAAAGTGCGGTCGGATTTTCGATGTTTCTTCCGATAAGTTGAGATTTTCAACCGCCATCACAGACTTCAAACCGTCTTCACGTAATTGCTGCTGCCACCTTATCACCAACTTGCTCAAGGACATAAGATGCCATTGCAATGTCCGTCGGCTCCAATTTCTCTTTATTGGCGATTAACGCTTTAAACACCTCATTGGCTTTGGCAAAATCATTGTTACGCACATATAAATAACCGAGTGCACGATGCGCACAACATTGCACCGATGTGTTTGCCTTTTCAAACCACTTTGCTGATAAATTTCTCAACTTGCTATTATCTTCAGGTTGCAAACGGCTGATTTGTTTAAACAATTCTTGCGTTAACGGGCTATTGTCACTATCTAATTTTTCACTAATTCAACATGAATTCATAAGCGGACTGATGGTCATTGGCATCAATCAAACGCGTAATTAACGCCAGTTTCACGCGGGAATCGTTGCGACGTTTACGTGATTACTCATCCCACCAATCTAACAAGCCATCGACGCCTTCTTCGTTCATTTCTCATCAAAGCTAATCCATCTTCCACTTGGGTTTGTAATGCAACAAATTCTGAGAGTGTACAAGCCGGATCGATTTGTTCTAAAAATATTATCTAACGCCTGATAAGCCTTTGACTTTAAATAAATCTCAACGGCTAATTTAAGCACTTCTTTATTCTTGCCTGCCATCACAATAAGACTGTCAACTGAACTGCGCGCTGCCGGCAACTATTTTGTTGCAATAAAATGCGGGTACGTGCAATTTCTAAAACTAAGCTATCAGAACCGGCGATTTCCGTTGCTTCCATTAAATAACGGTTTTGCACTGAATTCATCACCACTGTTGTGCTGCTCAGCCGCTTTAATAAAATTCAGCACCGGCTCATCAGAATGTTTCTGCATTTTACCAATTAATCTGCTTTGAATAATCCCTTCATCCATACGCATTAAGCCTTCCAATGTTTGCTTTTGCGCCTCGTGCGTTTACGACGAGAGAACCAGCTGTGTGTTGTTGCTTAAACGGAAAAACGGCTAATAACGACCTCAATGCTGTACACCAAAGCTAAAGCGAGCACGAAGAAGATCACTAAAGTGTCATGGACATTTCGACGATATGACCTGCCGTTTCAATCCGCACATAGCCTTGTACCCGCTAAATACACGTACGCAATTAAGCTCGCCAGCAACAACAACATTATAGCACTCGTAACACAATCTATCTCTCCTATTATTGTTGTCCTTGATTAGTTTCAGGCTTTGCTTTTCATACTGCCGGCGCAGTGGCAGACTCATTTTCTTTTCCTGTTGGCTCGGTTCCCGGAGTACCGTGCGAATCGAGTTCTTTATCCACTGAAAGCGTGATTTTTGCATTTCTTGTGTTGGCTTATTCAACAATTTATCTAAAAGGTATTTAACCCACTTAACTGAGTCGGCACATCCGTAAATTGATTGTTCCGCTAATTCATCCAACTTCTTCAAAGCTCTTTTGAGCCACATCAGTATTGGTATCAAAATACGTACGAATCCAAGAAGCCACTGTTTGTAAAGATTGTTTGTATAAATCGTCTTGTTGGCGCGGTACAGATAAAATTGTAATTTGTAAACGTAAACGAATATTCTCACGTAAATAAATATCTTGATTTGGCCTTCCGAGCTTTTGTCATTCGCTTTCTTCGGAGTCACACGGATAAAATGATTTAAAAACTCACCCGCACTTTTTCTGCATTTTCTTCCAATCATCCAAAAGAATCCGTCAATTTATCATTATTCGGATCTTCATCCAAAATTTACGTTTGCACCTGTTAATTCGTCAGCATTGTTCACAAGCTCGGATAAGTCTTGCATGATGGCATTCTGGTCTACGTTATTAAGCGATAATAAGTTTTCAAGTCCGAGTGAATGGCGTTACGTACCGGAGCCACCTCTGGTAACGCAACCTGATAAGGTTTCATCAGCTACTTTTAATAACGCAACGCTGGTGTCCACGTCATTATCTAACACCAATTTACGCAACGCATTATTGAGTAGAAAATCCGCCTCGGTAAGCAACCAATCATTGGGTTGCTCTGCTTTTGCTTGGTTCGCCAAGCGTTGAACTTCTTGTTTCAACGCTGATAGCTTTTGTTCTTTAACAGCAATTTCTGATGCAATGCACCAATTTGTTCACCTGCCGTTTTTGAAAATGCAATAAGCTGCTGAAGCTGTGCTCTTTCGGCTTCAAAATTTTGTCCTTCAGCCACCACTGCAGGCACTGGCTGTTGTACTTTCCCTGAAAGTGCGGTCAATTTTTGTTGTATTTCCTCAACCTGTAACTGACCCAAATAATAGCCTGCGCCACCCAAAACCCTAGCGCAATAAAAATGGCTAACAAACCTAATGCAGAACCACCTACAACTACCGTTTCTTTTTACAGGTGTTTCTTTTCGTTGTAGAAGCGTTAGCAACAGTTTTCCGCCGCAGCAGATTGCTGTTCCGAAGGATCATCTTTTCATTTAGTTCTTGTTGCATAGTGTTTACTTTTATCCTCTATTGAGTCTCAATTTGTTCAGTTAACGCCTCATCTTGTGTCGCTAAATCAAGATCTTCTACTAACATCAATTTTCTGTTCCACTTTGCATTCCGTTTCGACGGGGTGAGATTTCTTGTTAGCCATAATATTTTACCTATAAAGAAAAATGTGGTTTAACGACATTGTAATAAGGTTTGTAATAACGTTCTGTTGTCTGAACACGGACAAACCGTCACTTGTTGCTAACCTAACGCTTGTGCCAAATGAGCAATACGCTCACTGATTGTAAATAAGGTGACAACTTTTAGCCAATTATGTTCGCTTTTGCGGAACAAAATCCACTAATTGGGTGAGTATTTCCAGCACTGGTCACGACTATCGTTTTTACGCCTGTCGTTTGCACAAACTGGTTTTCTCGCTTGATTGTAAACAAGAGGTTCCCGTCGATAACATTCGACAATTTCAATACATACCGCCACGTTGTTGAGCCTGTTCGGCACTCGCGACCACCATTGCCACGCAAAAATTAATACCGTTTTCAGACAAATCACCATCATGGATAACTGCAATAATCCTTCACTATTTTCTTGCATAGTCGGATAGTGAACGGCAATTTTCTGTCGCGTAAAGAAAAATACTGAGCCGTACTTTTCCCGACGGCAAAATAGACCAAATCATCACGCCACTTAAAACCGGTGTTTTTAATGGCTTTATCCCAAAATCTACCGCATTTTTAGAAACAGCAAAGACATAATCGCCGGGTTTCAGTCTCGCTAATCTTGCAGGCAATTCATTCAGCTCCGCCCCGCGAGTAATTTGAAATAGGGGTAAATGCAACGCAACGATGCCGGCTTTCACCAACATCTCAACCAGTTGTTCCCCACGTTCATCAGGGCGTGTCACCAGCAGCCATTTTCAACTCTTATGCGCTAAATATTTTGCAAAAATCTTGTCAGCGCCTTGTGCCAAAAGTTGCTCAGCAATTTTGCACACCTAAAACTTCAGCATTTTCTACCGCACTTTGACCTTCCGCACGAATAATCGTTGAACCGTCAACACTCCCACCAAGGCTCGCAAGTACAACATGCTCTCCCTCAGCACGGCACAACCACCATGAGGCGCCCAGCAGACGCCTTGTAGGCGATTATTCATGGCGCGTTCCGCCAACACACAATAAGTCGTTTCGACATCAGCCAACGGTGCTAATAATTGTTTCACCTGTTCGTATTCGTGGCATTCAATCCCCTACGGCGCCTTGCCCAGCAGCGGGAAGTGACTGTTCTACCTCAATAAAAGAAGTAATTCGATCTGCCAATCCCAAACGGATTAAACCGGCAGAAGCCAAAATAATCGCATCATCACTCGTTGTCCAGTTTGCTCAAACGCGTTCCCACATTGCCTCGCAAAGAGCGAATTTCAAATCCGGACGTAAGGCTTTTAGCTGACACTGACGACGCAAACTGGATGTACCGACGATGGCTCCAGAGGCAACTCGGCTAAAGTGCGAGTGATATTTGAAACGAATGCATCACGCGGATCTTCCGCTTTCAAATGACGGATAAACCTGGCCCTCAGGAAATTGCTCGGCACGTCTTTCGCAGAGTGCACAGCGATGTCACTTCATTATTCAACAATGCATTTTTCCAATTCTTTCACAAACAAACCTTTACCGCCGATTTTTCGCCAACGAGGATCTAAATCATCATCGCCTTTAGTGACCATCGTCACTAACTCGATGAGATAAATCGGGATACAACTGCTGTAACGCGCTTTCACAAAAGTTTGCCTGCCACAATGCTAATGGGCTTTTGACGAGTGGCAATTTTTAAAGTTTTTAAACATAATAACGAGATATGAAAGTGATCTTATGTGCTTTATCCTACCATTGTTAGCCCGTATTGTCAGTTTCCATTTAATTTTTTTGCTTTCCCGAAGTACTGGTGATAGAGTACCCACCAGCCAAGTATGACTGTTGTAAAAAAGTTAGGATACGAATTGAAGTTTGATCTCAATGAAGCCAAAAAACGCGTGGACTTTCTAGATAAATTACGCATTGATCGCGCTTTATCCGACACGACTGAATCTTTTCAACCTCTTTAAACTCATTCCTTTATTCTCATTTTAACGTCAGATCTTCCTGGCGCTATTTGCGAACGCGCCAACCGGGATTGCACGCTTTTCTCTCAGTGGTTTTCAACAAGATTACCTTGCTAGAACACTTTCTGAAGAACAAAGAAAAAACATCCAAAAAAACCACCGCACTTTTGAGCAAGAAGCAATTCTAGGCGTATATGTGATGGGCAGTATTGCTTCCATCGCTCAAACACTATCTTCTGATTTGGATATCTGGATTTGTCATCAGGGACGATCTGCCAAAGCGCGCTCGAGCTGTTACAACACCAATGTGATTCAACAATGTGCAAAACGCTTTTCCAAGTAGAAATTAACTTCTATTTAATGGATCAAAAGCGTTTCCGTTGTTTCCGTTATACCGAACTGATGGACGGTGGAAAATTATGGTTCAACACAATATATGTTATTGCTAGATGAGTTTTATCGTTCCTTGCCTTGCCGGCAAACCTTTGTTGTGGCTACATTTGTTGGTTGAACGTGAAAGAAAAATTATGAAAACGAAATTGAGTATTTAACTCAAGAAGGGCAACTGGATTTAAACGATTGGACGATTTTGGTGGTTTGAAAGCGTTCTCAGCGACGAATATTTTACGCAAGCTTGTCGCGGCTTTATAAAGGCATTGATTATCCGTATCGTCGCTGCTCCAAAATTTTATTACTCGAAGCTTATTCTTGGGATTACCCAAACACCTTCTTGATTTCTCGCGAATTTAAGCAAGCTTTTTACTAAGTGGTGATCTGAACGTTGAACACCAATTTGATGCTTATTTAGCCATGTTAGCCGGGTAACCGATTATTTAGCGCGTCAAAAAGAAATTCAAACGGTTGGACTTTTGTGCGTTGCTGTTTTTATATCAAAAGTACACGAAAACAGAAGTGGTACCTGGGGAAACGAAAGCATGCGTTTTGGATGAACTGTTCAAACTGGCTCAACAATGGGGATGGAAATGCGGTCCAATTAGAGTGCCTCAATAATCACGACATTGGAAAATCAAAACAAACCATGAAAATACATAATAGTTTGATTCGACATTTCCTCATGTTGAGCTATCGCAACAGTCCATTTTGCACGTAAACACCAAGTGAATGCCAGCATCATGCCACAAGACATGAGTGTGCTGACACGTAAACTATACGCTGCTTTTCTGAAGAATTGCCGGGTAAAGTGACCTTGCTCAACCCACAACTACAGTGGATTTATCAGAGCCGCATTGACGTTTCACTGAGTCAAAACATAATCGACATTTTAAAGACGGTTGGTATGTCATCAATCAAACACCAGATGTAGAAGTTGTTGTCATCCTCGTTATATTGAATACAACGAAAGCTTGAATAAACTTATGGCTTGGTATATTTCAATCGTTTATTAACTGCCAATACGCAGCTGTTCATTTCAGCGATAACGTCGAATTAAAAACGTTGCGCAATTTGTCACCGATCTTCGTTTAACTTCTGATTGAAACGACTTTTAAGCAATTCTGATCTCAGTCATCCTTGCGAAATCCGTAGTCTTGCCGTTATTATCAATTTAACTCAAGATCCGACACAACAGTTGAAGGATATCAAGCCCACCATCCAAGCCAGTGATTTGTTGTCTTTGGTCGAATGAAAGCTTGGTTGGCAGTATGACAACCTACCGTAATGATGGAATGAGGTCAGAACGCTACATTTTGAAGGGGCAAAATGCGATTTTATTGGCGTTAAAAGTGCGTTTTCCAACAAAACTTATCGTGTGCGCCATCACCCGGAAAATTTGTACAAGTTTTTGTTATAGCCGTTACTATCGACATGCCTTACGCCGCATCGTCACAACACTCATTAATAAATGCATCAGCATCCAACTCGGGGTCACCGAACCGCCGAAAACAATTTATTACGAGTAGCGGGGACTGGCAATTTTTCTTTGAAGAACGCGGTATTAGTTTGCAGAAATTCATCACGGGCGGGTCACAAAAACACATCAATTTGACACCGCACTTAATAGCAGCAGCGGATCCGGGTTCTCAACAAAGCACCAAAAGTATCCACGAGAAATCGAGTCGATTTGCAACGGAAGGTTTCCTGCAATTCTCTTTGAAGATGACCAGACAGCAGTTTTAACGTTTTATATTTTAGATGAAACTGACTCGCGAGGTTTACCGCAACTGTGATGGTACAAAGAGAAAATTCATAGAGATAAATCCAATTTATCAACTCTCAGGCTTGGATGAAAATGAGAAGTCCGTATAAAATCGTACAACGCGATTTTTAATTATCCACAAATTCTACCAATTATTAATGACAGAAGAAGGAATAACGAGTTGTTCCTTTCCATAACCGTTTTGGCTTTGTCTTGAGTGTAACATGAATGACAAATTAAAAAGTTTTAATTATTGACGACCATCCGTTAATGCCGTGGCATACAACAACTTGTTGAATTAGAAGAAGGTTTCGAGGGTTGTTGGCGGTGCAGGCAATGGTTCCTGAAGGGATTAATTTAGCGCTAAACCTCACCGGATCTCATTATTTTAGATCTGAATATGAAGGACTCTCCCGGTTTAGATACGCTAAAAGCATTGAGAGCAGAAGACGTTGATGCTCGCATTGTCATGCTGACCGTATCTGATGCTAAAACGACATTTTTACCTTAATTTGATGCCGGTGCGGACGGGTATTTATTAAAAAGATACCGAACCCGACACATTGCTTTCTCAACTAAAACGCATCGCTCAAGGTGACAGTTATCCTCAGTGATTCCATTAAAAATCTCATTAGAGCGTCAATCTTCGCAAAGCCCTATTGACTCTCTACCGATCGTGAAATTGACGTACTGCGTTTGTGGCAACCGGTCTTTCCAATAAAACAAATTGCCGGTCAATTGTTTATTTCAGAAGAAACCGTCAAAGTGCACATTCGTAATTTGCTACAGTAAACTTAACGTTCACTCAGTGTTGCCGCAACAGTGCTTTTATTTTGAGCATACAAAAACGGATAAACCGTATAATTTCTAAGAAATAGCCGACAGCATTGTCGGCTATTTTTTATTATCAATTTACTCGTCCCCTTTCTTAAAAATATCGAAAAATCCACCGCACTTTGTATAGACGAAGCATTGCAGGAAAAACCTAACGAGTAACCACTAGGTTTAATGTGGGAGTTATATGAAGCAATTGTTCAATAGCAAGTCAACGTTTCTATGCACTTGTATTTTCGTGCTTATTTTGGCATTCCTCTGCCTCACGCCGAGCATCTCGTTGATTTACAAATTGATGGGTAAAAACGACGCTTTACAATATCCAGATTCACCTCAATGCCATCGATAAAGAAGAGGCAGACGGCTCCGAACGTTATCAAGATATTGTCAGCAAAGCCATTGATAAAGGTCTGCGTGCTAGGGCTATTATGATCACCTGATTCAATTTGAATTAAAACCGCGAGTCAAGAACAAGTCGCTATTAATCGCTCACATTACCGTAGGCGAACCGGTAAAAATCAAGCGACACAGAGATTGTGATTAAAGGGAGTACCAAACAAGATTCGGAATTCATGCAACTGGAAAAACAGGTTCCTAAAACCGGTACCATACTCAATCACGAAACTTACGAAGATTATAAAAACCAACTGCAACAACTCGCGCTATTTCGCGGTTATTTTGATGCAGAATTTGAACAATCCTGTTTAGAAGTGATGAAATCCGCGCGAAGCTTGGTGGATCTCACCTTCGATAGCAAAAACGCTACCACTATGGGAACATTCATTTTCTTACACGCGCAAATTCGAGAAGAATATTTACGCAACATGCTCATCCACTCAAATGAACCCTATTTAATGAGTGATTTTTCTACCTTCAACCAACAATTATTCCTCCTCAAACTGGTTCAGCTCAGTACTATTGCAACCACACTTAGACGATAAAAAGAAATTAGTGGATGTGGATGCTGCTCACCCGCCGCATATTATGAATGTCGGATCTAGGTTATTCCACCGATGTTGGTACTCGTTTTCAATGGAGTTGGACAAAACCTTGGATCAATGATCGCGAGCATAGTGTCAGAAGTAATCTCTATTTTTCCTCACCGAAGCAAGCGCTCGAACTGACCTATAAAATGCCCCATACTGAAAAATCCGCTGAATTATACTATGTATTCCGGCGGTTTTGAACGTGAAAAATAAGAACGATACCCAAACAACCTCATCGACCCTTGCCGCACTACGTTATTGGAATCAATCCACCGGGATGGCAGTGTCCTTAGGTTTACGCTTGCGCTACGATGCCTTTTACCCAAGCGGATATCTCCGACAAAACGCTATTACTATATCCGACAACCTCTTTACACCCGTGTACGCGGTGGAGCCTTTCCTGATTGGGGTGATTCACAACGTGTTACCTTCGATTTTTGGACGTAAATTCGGGATTTCTGATATCAATTTTCTGGAAAATTCAAGCTGTCCACCGCTTGGATCAGAACTCTATGCGCATCACCGTTTTCTTACTCGTCTAGAAATTGGCGTACTAACACTGCAGATATTCACCGAATTCCACCCTCATTACGTTTCTTTATGGCGGCGATCGCAGCGTACGTGGTTATGGTTATAAGAAAATCTGCCAAAAAGATCGAAATATGGCAATTGAGTCGAGGCTCCCGCTTAGCGACAGGAACGATTGAATACCAATATGCAGGCTTATCCTGACTGGTGGCTGAAGCTACCTTTTGCTGATACCGGTCTGGCGGCAAATAGCTTTAAACCTGATGAATTACGCCATGGTGCGGGCTTTGGCTTCAGCGCTGACCCATGCCATGGTGAAATATCATTAAATTGATGTTGCCACCCCGATACGAGACAAAGACAAGAGTAAAAACATTCAGTTTTATATCGGGCTGAGTGGTGAAATATAGCAACATAAAACGGATTACTTCATGACAGAACAAATAGAAAAAGCGGCTCAAACAACAAAAGCAAAAGTCGCCCAAACGCCTTTTGGCGATGGATTTTTGTATGACCTCGTAAGTGCGGTCATACCTATTTTTGCCCTCTTCGCCCTCCTTTTTCAACGAAAGTGTCAGCATAAACTCCACTGGGCAGATGCGGGCTCAATGCTCCTTTTCCAGTGAACAAGTCAAGGCAATTTTAAAGAAGGGTTAACATTAAAACATCTTCGCTTTCAGACAGAAGGTGTGGATGCCCATATTGAGGAAGCGCATCTGCGGCTGCAATTAAGCTGTTTATGAGATTTAGACGTAGTGCATTGATGATATCACCCTGACACAACCATCCATTCTGATTGACACCACCTTGCTGCCATCCTCTGAGCCTGAAAAAGAACAGCAACGGAGACATGAAACATGTGGTTCCACCTATCTCGGTGCAAATCAATCGGTTAGCTCGTTAACAATTTCTCATTATCTCTTGATAAAAATAAAAAATCACTTTAGGTACATTCCATACAGCGGCAAGTTTAATACATGCCGATGGATTAACATTAGCACCGACACAAATTGAGAATTTCAGTTTTTATTCACGATTTAACCTCAACCACAAAAACACCGATATGCGCCTAAAAAGACTGAAACTTCCACACCAATTCAATGGGAAGAGTTGAACAGTCTCCCGTAAACCGCTGTTTAGTGAGTGCAGCAAGTTGAGCTGCCATCTGATACACATTCAAGGTGTGCAAGGCAAAAACTGGCGATATCAAAGTCTCAGTGGGAAAAATGCTGTCGAGCAAGATATCCTCATTTTCTTCTGCAGAACTTCAAGCAAGCGCAACTGATGATATTATCGAACTAGCTAAATTTGATGTGCAAAGCTCACTTGGTCAGTTACAAGCAAATGGGCAAGTGGCTTTTCAACAAGATTTCCATTGCAATTTTGATGCCTTCATAAAATTAATGACGTACGTCAAAATAACGACCTCGTTTTACCTGCAAGCCAAGCGCAAATCCATCTTTCAGCGCATTACAGACCGCACTTTTCTTGGCAAAACCCAAGGCGCGTTGGAATCGCAACTAAATGCTCAAATTCAAGCTGCTGAACCCAACCTTCCACTGATGAACTTGACTGTGCCTCCAAGCACAATACCCTTAATAACGAGATCCGTTAAAAATCCAGGATTTCAATTTCACCCTAGACGGCAACAGCTACCGCACAAATACAACTTTAAGTGCGGTCAGTGGTATCAGGAATACCAAACAGTAATTTAGCATTACAAGCCGTCTCCACATTTTATCCGGCATAGAAATCCATCAACTTAAACTCAATACATCAAATGGAACAGCAGATTTAACGGCAACCTCAATTGGCGTGATGGTGTGGAATGGAACTGGCATTTAGCATTGGCAAAAGATGTCGCTTGGTGCCTACTTATCTGATTTTCCGGCAATCATTTCCGGCAGCTTAAATTCACAAAGGAAAAATCACTCAAGACAAGCAACAAATTTCGGTTTCAGATATAGATCTGCAAGGCTCACATGTCATAACGCCCTTGACCCAACAACAGCAATTACATATGGCAGAACAACCATTACTTAATGTACCGCAGCTCACCTTCACTTACGGCGACAACAAAATCAACACTCAAGGCAACCTTGGTTCCGTCTCCGATTTTTACTCATGATATAGTGCATGAATTTAAGCGGTTTATTGATCGGTTTATCGCCTCAGTTAATAACAGAGGCGCAGTAACCGGCAACATATGCACCCAAATCTTGTTATGGATTTAACCGCAAAACAGTTTCATTTCCGCGACATAGGGACTTACCCAAGCCAGCATTAAGGGCAGCTGAATACGGAACAACAAACTCAAGGTCAGCAATGCCCAGCTCAATGGATTTCATTACAATGACATCAGGTAAATAGCCTCCAGCTCTCTGCTTCGGAGATGAACAAAACACCACAGTTTGCAGTTGATTTCAGAGAACCCCATTGCTGCCAACATGAATATCATCGGAAATTTCGACCGCACTTTACAACAATGGCAAGGCGATTAATAACTTATGCTAAAAACGGAGTTTTAGTACATCAAACAAACAAAAGCGTGTCTGTCACATACGACAAGTACCCAAAGCACCATTGCCGCCCATTGCTGGATGCACAGCAACATAGATCTTTGTTTTCCGCAAACCTTTAATGTCGGCACTAATGGTGAAATACCTTTTTGAAATCAAACGCTTTGATTTAGCATTTATCAATAAAAATACTTGAAGAGGATCTTTTTGAAGAGGCAAGCTGAATAGCAAAGGAAAAGTAGCCTGGTCAACACAGGCACCACTATCAGCTGAGATAGCAAATCAACGGCAATGCCTTATCTTTTGGCAAAAATTAGATTACCGGACTTTTAAATTAGACATGCCAAAAGTCGTGCTAAATGCCAATTTAGCAACAACGATCTTGCCTTAAAACAGAGATTCATGTTCAGGAACAAGGCAAAAATCCAATGCTGATTTAAAATTACAGGACATTGCTAACACCCGTAAACTGAGTGGTACTTTGCAATTCCTCATCTTAATCCTGCAATTGTTAACCAATCCTTTTAGCAAACGATGAAAAAGTCAGTGGAGAACTCAAAGCCAATCTCACATTAGGGTGGAAATCTAAGCGCACCAACACCGAGACGGCGATATTCTACTTAAACAACTAAACGCAATTCGGGCATTACCTTTCGATATTAAAAAGTAGCGAATTAGCGTTACATTTTGCCGGTACCAACTCCACGCTAAAAAGGATTTGTACAAACAGATGACAGTCGACTTAAATCTCAGCGGTGAAGCCCATTGGAAGAATACTATCACCGAATGGCACACTGCTTCAACGCGCAAAGCAGAGAGATTTAAAGTGGACATCCCATCAATGGCAAAATTGACGTGATTAGTCCCATTATTGAAATCAGTGCTGCCAAAACTCTGCCAGAATTATCGGGAAATATTGAGATTCCCAAAGCACGAATCGCCATTGAAAGCTTGCCGGAGAGCGCCATTGAAGTCAGTGCTGACGAAGTCATTTTAGACGGTAAGACAAAAAGAACATTGCCATACTTCCGCAGAAACACGAAGCGGCATAGCGGTAAAATCTGATCTGAAAATTCATATTGGGGATGATGTCAGCTTAAAGGCTTATGGGCTCAGAAACCTGTTTACATGGGTTTTTACTTAGCGTAAGACAAGAAAAGGGGAACCTGGGTTTATACGGCGAAGTTAATCTTAAAAATGGGCGTTACGCCTCCTTTGGGCAAGATTTGATTATTCGCAAGGCTTAATCAGTTTTGTACCAACCTTCCAACCATTCTTAAATATTGAAGCCATTCGCAACCCAGAAGCGATGGAGGACAATAGCGTCACTGCCGGCGTGGAAAAGTCACTGGGTTAGCCGGCTCACCACACTACTGTTTTTCTCCGAGCCCGGCATGCCACAGGATGACGCTGTTCTACATTCTCACCGGACGTCTTTAGAAAACAGTGGCGATGCATCTTCGCGGCTGTACGCAATGGGTGCAGTACTGTGCATGGGGTTAGCTAAAACCGGAATGTTGTAGAGCGGCATTGGAAAAGCCTTCGGAATTAAAAGATCTGAATCTCGGCACACAAGGTGTCGGCGATAGTTCCAAAGTGGTAGTGAGCGGCAATATCACACCACGTTTACAAGTCAAATACGGTGTGGGTTTATTCGATGGCTTAGCTGAAGTTACCTTGCGTTATCGCTTGTTACCACAACTTTATGTACAATCGGTGTCAGGCGTTAATCAAGCTTTTGATTTACTCTACCAGTTTGAATTTTAAATCTATGAATAACGAAAACTTACTCAGTAAAGCCAATGAACTGCATGCGACGTGGCGAAGTGCGTGAAATTGCCGCCATTGATCCGCTCTGGTCAGCTTTCACGATTATTGCCCGCATTGTAAACGGCACATACAAGTGCTTTTCCCGTCTTAAGCAAAAAGTACAACTTGCAGAGGGGTTAGATGGAGAACCAAGTGCTAAGTCCCGCTGCGATTGAACGTGGTGTTAACTGTTTAGCATTATTTGCAGAACGCTTACAGGGTTTCCTGCCGACAACGTCAATGTCGTCGGCACATATACCTTACGCCGTGCTGTGAACAATGAAGAATTCCTACATCAAGCGGCAAAAGTCTCCCTTATCCTATTCACATCATCAGCGGTAAACAGAAGCGAAAACCATCTACGCCGGTGTTTCGCCATACACAGCCTGAAATTGGTCGAAAATTTGTTATCGATATCGGGGCGGGTCAACAGAGATGATCATCGGCGATAACTTTACACCGTTAATTTATGAAAGCCGCCACATGGGCTGTGTGAGTTTTGCCAAGCAATCCCTCACGGTCAAATCAATGAAGAAAATTTTCGTCTGGCAAAACAAAGCGCTTTTAAAACAAAATTGAAGATCCCGCCGGAATACCGAAATTTGGGTTGGTAATCCGTACTCGGCCTGTCCGGTACAATTAAAAACCCGTCCATCAAGTTATTTAGAAAACATTGATCCGAATGGCACTATTACTGCGGAACGCTTTGAACCGACTCATTCAACAAACACGTGCAGTTTAGCCACTTTTGATCAACCCAATTTAACGGATTAAATCCCGATCGTGCTGACGTTTTTGTGCCGGGCTTGGCCATTTTAAGTGCAGTTTTTGAAAACTTCACATTGATGCGTTATTCGATGGTGCACTGCGGAAAGGGGTAATGTATAGCTTTGGAGCAAAACTTCCAAGTCAATAATATTCGTGAACGCACCGCACTTGGTCTGATGGAACAGTTTAATATTGACCAAGCACAGGGCGAACGGGTATATCAAAGCGCCTCGTTACTATTTGAGCAATACCAACATTGGCAAAACCAAGAAATGGTTGCTGAAATGAAAGACGTTCTCTTTGTGGGCTGCGCGTTTACATGAAGTGGGATTGTCATAATCACAAAAATCACAAAAACACTCTGCATATATTTTATACAACACTGAGTTGCCGGTTATGACAACGAGCAACATCGTTTGCTGTCAACTTGGCGCGTTATCACTTAGGGGAATTTTCAAATTGCCGGAGATAGTTTAAATTTTCTCGTTATCACGAGCAAGATGTGCTGGCATTAATTCGCATTTTACGCTTAGCAATTATTCTCAATCGAGCCCGTCAAGCGACAGAAAACCTCATCACATTAAAAACTGGACCCACTTTTGGTAGATTGGCACGTAACATTTGAAACGGATTATCTAGCAACATAACCCATTAGTGAAAAACGATCTCGCATTAGAACATCGTTTCTTGCAGACATTGATTATCCTATCAACGCGTTAATTGATTTACATTTCTCCCATATCCCGCGCTGATGATAGTGGGATTTTTATTCCTTTTCGTCCGATTACGCTTTTAGGACCTGCAGCAATTAATGCTTTACCTTCAGCATTTGTTGCATATTTTTCGAAGTTCTTCACGAAACGACCGGCAAGATCTTTCGCTTTCGCTTCCCATTGTGCTTTGTCTGCATAAGTATCACGCGGATCTAAGATAGCCGGGTCAACACCTGGTAAAAGCGTTAGAATTGCCAAAGTTGAAGATTGGTAGTTCGCTCATTTCAGCTTTTTCGATTGAACCGTCTAAGATGGCATCGATAATACCGCGAGTATCTTTAATAGAGATACGTTTACCTGTACCGTTCAACCGGTGTTCACTAAGTAAGCTTCCGCACCTGCCGCTTGCATACGTTTAACCAACACTTCCGCATATTGAGTTGGGTGTAAAGTTAAGAATGCAGCACCGAAACACGCTGAGAAAGTTGGGGTTGGTTCGGTGATACCACGTTCTGTACCCGCTAATTTTCGCAGTAAAGCCAGATAAGAAGTAGTATTTGGTTTGTTCCGGAGTCAATTTAGAAACCGGTGGCAATACGCCGAATGCGTCTGCAGTTAAGAAAATTACTTTCGTTGCGTGACCTGCACGGGAAACCGGTTTAACGATGTTATCGATGTGATAAATCGGATAAGACACGCGAGTATTTTCTGTTTTGGAACCGTCATCAAAGTCAACGGAACCATCTGCACGCACAACCACGTTTTCTAATAACGCATCACGACGGATTGCGCGATAAATGTCCGGTTCGTTTTTCTTCAGAAAAGGTGAATAGTTTTCGCGTAGCAACCACCTTCAAAGTTGAAGATACCCACATCATCCCAACCGTGTTCGTCGTCACCGATTAATTCACGTTTTCGGATCGGTAGAAAGGGTTGTTTTACCGGTACCGGACAAGCCGAAGAATACAGCCACATCGCCATCTTTACCTACGTTAGCGGAACAGTGCATTGCACCCAACGCCTTTAAGCGGTAGGAAGTAGTTCATCATGGAGAACATACCTTTCTTCATTTCACCGCCGTACCAAGTACCGCCGATTAATTGAACTCGTTCAGTCAAGTTAAATGCAACGAAGTTTTCAGAGTTCAAACCTTGTTCTTTCCAGTTCGGGTTGGTGCATTTAGAACCGTTCATTACCACGAAACCTGGTTTGAAATCTTTTAATTCAGCTTCTGTCGGACGAATAAACATGTTTTTCACGAAATGTGCTTGCCATGCCACTTCAGTCACGATACGTACCGCAATGCGGTCTTGTTCGCTGGCACCACAGAAACCATCAACCACAAATAGGCGTTTACCGGAAAGTTGTTTTAGTCACAATGCCTTTCAAGCTCGCCCAAGTTTCTTGGGTCATTGGTTTGTTATCGTTTTTCGCTGCATCGGAATTCCACCAAACAGTGTCTTTTGTGGTGTCATCCAACACAATATATTTATCTTTCGGCGAACGACCGGTAAAGATGCCGGTATCCACAGCCACCGCGCCGGTTGTGGTCAACGTACCCTTTTTCAAAACCCTCTAAAGCCCGGTTTGGTTTCTTCTTCAAATAATTGTTCATAACTTGGGTTATAAACAACCTCTTTGATATCATGAATACCAAGTGCTTCAAGTTCTTTAATCACTTTACTTAAGTCAGTCATAGATCACCTCGTTTGTGTTAAAAGTACTAAAAAAATAAAGACTGTCTCTATTCTATGAGAAATTTCTACCTAAAAACTGTTATCTTGATCAAAGATTTGAACATTACTTTCTTTTTATTCGATTTTAGGAGAATTTATCCGCCTTTTGGAAAAAGCCACTCACTGCTTTATCAAAAACGCGTCCAAAAAGCACCGCACCTTTCAAGAGGAACTTATGCTTGAAGGCTCGTTCTAAGTTGCACAACAATTTAATGAGGATAAAAGGAATCACATGAAATTACTCAAATTATTTTTACTTGCGACATTACTTTTATATTCCCGGTGTACAAGCTGCCGAAGCAACGGATTTGAACATCAAATACAGCTCCAATTATCTCATGCCTGCTTATGTGCATTTTTCACTCCGATGGCTTTTGAATATACAGTATCAATGCCAACATCACGTCCTGTTTGTACAACATTCAGTTTATCTCGAAAGGTGCACAAAGTAGCAATGTTTTTCAACATGCTTTAGCTATAAAGACACCTGCAATGACAAACCTTATGCCGAAGCGAAAAATTGCCAATCGATAAAAATTGAGTACGGCAAAATAAAAGATGGACTCGAAAACGCAGAGTTAACCCTACCAACCTATGATTTATTTACCGTAGCTCTTCCAGCTGAGTTACACGACAAGTCTGCCAACCAGTTTCCAAATCACCAATGCAAGAAACTTTATCCAATGGAAGAAACGTAGTGCTGAAACACAACGACAAGTAAAATACAACAAACAAGAAGTGACTGAAATCACCTATCAATTTTAACACACGATGGCAAAAGACATTGTGGTGAAAAACACAATGGGGAGAAAAATTCCCGCGCTTTTATTTCCTACAGTCGGGACGGTGATGAGTACAGAGCTAACATTTAGCGATTTTTGTCAAAAATTAATCTTTTCATGAAAATAAAGCCACCGAAATAGGTGGCTTTCAGTTAAGTGCGGTTGAAAACAAATGTTTTCTGACCGCACTTACACTTTAATCTTATTATTTTAATTGCTATTCAATAATTCCGCCGCCAAGACAAACTTCATTCAAATAGAACACGGCAGATTGTCCCGGCGTGACCGCAATTTGCGGTTCATCAAAAATGACTTTTGATGCTTTCGTCATCAATCAGGCTCAATCGTACAAGGCACATCCGTTTTAGCGATAACGCTTTACTGTACAACGCAACGGTCACGAATCGGTTGACGATCGACCCAATGTAGTTGTTGTGCGATTAAACCGATAGAAAGTAACGCAGAGTGATCATGTCCTTGCGCCACAATTAACTCGTTATTGACAAGATCTTTTTCCACCACATACTCAGCTTCTTCACCGTACCTTCACGCCACCAATAATCCCAAACCTTTTGCGTTGCCCCAGGTGTGATACATCAAACCATCGTGGCGACCAATAATGTCCCCTCTACCGTGCGAATGTTGCCCGGTTGCGCCGGGCAAAGATAGCGCGCTACAAATCCTAAACTTGCGTTCGCCGATAAAACAAACACCGGTAGAATCCTTCTTCTTGCCGTGATCAAACCTAAATCTTCGGCAATCGCGCGTACAATCGGTTTTTCAATGTCGCCCACCGGAAACAGACTTTGTCCCACTTGCTTACTGCTCAATGTGTATAAAAATAGTTTGATCTTTGCTGGCATCCAAACCGCGCAATAATTGTGCGTTATCATCTGCTCCTCGACGGCGTACATAATGCCCGGTAGCGACATAATTCGCGCCTAAAATCTTCCTGCGGCATATTCTAAAAGGCTTTAAATTTAATTTCTTTGTTACACAAGAATATCCGGATTGGAGTACGTCCTGCTTTTTGTATTCACTAAGGAAAATGTTCAAACACATTATCCCAATACTCTGTCGCAAAATTGATTTTATGTAGCTTAATACCAAGCTTGTCGCACACAGCTTGAGCGTCCGCTAAATCCGCGGCGGCTGTACAACAATCGGTGTCGTCATCCTTTCTTCCCACATTTCTTCATAAACGCCTTCCACTTGGTAGCCTTGTTGTTGGAAGAATCAAAAGCAGACATCGAGGAATCCACTCCGCCGGACATGCCACAAATCCACTTTTTCCCTGGCATTTTGGGTAAGTTGCTCAGCACTTAATTTTGCAAAGTGTTGATTATAGGTATTTGAAATAACATAAGTCTCCCGTAACTGGTTAAGGCGAAGCACATTGGTGATAATGATTGAAAATGGCAGAATGACTTCGCACCATAAATTAAGGGTGATTGCACAACGTTCGGTTGGTTTTCGTGCGAATTATTTCACTTCGTAAAATTGTCTGCGCTTTATTGGCGAACTTCGTTCATATTCTGCCTTCGCATTTTCGTCGCCGGCATCCAATTTAGATTGCAACGTATCGCAAGGCTTATCGCCAAATCACAGGCTTTCGCAATCCCTAAAGACGATAAACCGCCACAGCTACCTTTGAGCGCTTGGCGTTTACGATACAGCCCAATGCCATACTACAAAATAATCAGGATGAAAACCCAAAAAGTCACTAAGAATAATTTTCATAATCTCTCCATAAATACTCTAAATATCTCACCGCACTTTATCACTCAAAGTGCGGTCCTTTTCTCACTCTTGTTTTACTGAGCCAAGAATTGTTTAAATGCAGAAGACATTTCGTACGATAACCTTTTACCGTCTTCTAATGATCATAAAATCGGCAAATTTTTCCCTGTTCAGCCACCGCCAACGCTTTTCTCGCCTAATACAAATAAACCGGTGGAAAGTCCGTCAGCAGTCATAGAGCTTGACGCTAATACGGTGATCGAGGCTAACGCGTGTTGAATCGGGTAGCCGGTTTTCGGATCAATTTCGGGGAAAAACGCACACCATCTTGTTCAAAATAATTACGGTAATCACCTGATGTTGCCATCGCCATATTATTTAAACCGATGATCTGTTGGGCTGCTTGCTTACCGTCAGCGTTGGGCGTTCAATCGCACCAGCTACAGTTTATTTTCGGCATCCTTTTAGCACGAATTTCTCACCGCCGATTTTCCACCATGTGTTTTGTGCATGAATACTTTCTAAATAATCTGCCACTTGATCCACCCGAAACCTTTTAGCGATAGAAGAAAAGATCCACATAAAGTTGTGGTACTGCTTTTTGCGAGGACTTACCATCTCTTCAGTGAGTGACAACTTATCAATCCCGACTGGAAGCTTGTCGCTCAGTAATTTGCTCTTGCGTTGGCTGTTTTTCCACACGCTTTTCCACCCAAAGCCTCAAAGATTAACTACCGGTCCAACAGGTTACATCCAACGCACCTTGTGTCACCTGATTTAAACGCATTGCTTCTTTAACCATGAGCAAAATCTGCCGAGACTTCAATCGGTGTATTCGTTTGGGTATTTTGATTAAAACGACGATTTCATGCATCCTGGATGTAGTGACATAGCGTTCACCTCTTTTCAGAATCACTTCAATCTGTTCATGCGCTTGTTGTGATGTGGATAGAAACTTCATTATTGCCCCAATATTTAATCATGATAAGTGGTGCCCATCGTTTTACCACTCAGGGCAACTATTTCATTTTTGCTGCCACTGCTTTGCTGCGTTTCTCGCTTGTTGTGACGTCGCTTTCTGATCGCAAGCGCTAGCGTCAATGCGATGGCGACAAAAGTAAACCCGCGAACGAATAAATGAGAGATGCGCACAATACTTTCCTAACATCAAAGTCGGATCACACGCAAAACCAACTGCTGAAATTGATTTGCGTGTGATGAATCAAGATGGAAAACACTGTGAAAAATTGACCGCACTTTAAGAAGAAAGTGCGGTCGTTTTACGGTAGTGTTTTTAAACCCAAACGGATTAACCACCAAAGTCATCCAATAGGATGTTTTCGTCTTCAACACCGAGGTCTTTCAACATTTTGATTACCGCCGCGTTCATGACCGGAGGTCCACACACTGAGTATTCACAATCTTCAGGCGCTTCGCATGATTTTTCAAATAGTTTTCATAAAGCACGTTATGAATAAAAGCCTGTGTAGCCTGTCCAATTGTCTTCCGGCAATGCATCTGAAAGCGCCACATGCCATACGAAGTTTGGGTTTTCGGCTTGCACTGGTCAAAGTCTTCTTTTGATAGAAGATTTCACGTTTAGAACGCGCACCATACCAGAATGACATTTTACGTTTAGAGTGTAAACGTTTAATTGGTCGAAGATATGGGAACGCATTGGCGCCATGCCCGCACCACCACCGATAAAAGACCATTTCATTGTCGGTTCTTTCGCGAAGAATTCACCGAATGGACCTGGAAATGATCACTTTATCACCCGGTTTTCACATGACCAAATATAAGAAGACATTTGTCCTGAGGGCATCCGGTTGACGTGGTGGAGGCGTTGCGATACGCACGTTCAACATGATAATGCCTTTTTCTTCCGGATAAGACGCCATAGAGTAAGCACGGATAATATGTCAACCACCTGGACACATAACGCCATAAATCGTATTTTGTCCCAGTCCTCGTGGTATTCTTTTCGAATATCGAAATCTTTTATAGTTCACCGCATGTGGTTCAGCTTCAATTTGGATATAACCACCGGCACGGAATGGTACCTCTTCACCTTCAGGAATCGCCAACTTAAGCCTCTTTTGATGAAGGTTGCTTTTGTTATCATTAGAAATAACGGTACATTCCCATCACACCAAAGATTTCTTCCGGCAATTCAATATCCATATTGCCTTTAACGTTAACTTGGCAAGAAAGACGATAGCCTCTTTCGCTTCACGTTTAGTGATGTGAGATAGCTCAGTTGGTAAAATCTCACCGCCACCACTTTTCACTTTGACGACACATTGACCACAAGAGCCACCACCACCGCACGCAGATGACACGAAAATGCCTTTTACCGGCAAGTGCGCCGAGTAATTCTCGCCGCCGCGCCGGTAACGTAATGGCTTTGCTCGGGTCATCATTAATCTTAATAGTGATGTCACCGGAATCGACTAATTTGGATTTAGCAACAAGATGATTGCGACAAGCACTAAAACGATAGCAGTAAAGGCTGCAACACCGAGTACAAGAATTGTTGTTTCGTTCATTTACGCACTCCTTATAACTGAATACCGGAGAATGACATAAAGCCAAGCGCCATTATAGGCTGCAGAGATATGGTAATCCCTAAACCTTTCAAACCTGCCGGCACATCGGCATATTTTCATTTTTCGGTTAAAGCCGGCCAACGCAACGATTGCTACTATCCAGCCTAACCCCAACTCCACACCATAAACCGCAGATTCTGCAAAAGGTGTATTCACGTTGTACAGCAGCAAAGATACTCACCAAAGATCGCACAGTTTACAGCGATAAGTGGGAAGGAAAAATACCCAATGCGTTATAAAGTGCTGGGAAGAATTTATCAAAGTCATTTCAAGAATTGAACAAGACCACGCAATAATCCTGATAAAGGTAATAAAAGTTTAAAAACTCAAGGCTTACACCTCTACTCAATGCGCCATCTTTTAATACATGTTCGTAGCACAACTGGTTCGCAGGCACCGCAATACCAGGGCACCACTGTTACCGCAACACAGCCAAACGCAGTAGAAACTTTCTTAGAAACTGCAAGGAAAGTACACATCCCTCAAGAAGAAAGAAAGCGCCACATGTCACTAGAAGATCGCCTTCACAAATAGGCTAATATAATGTTCCATTTATTATTTCCTCCTGTTGCTCAGGTTTCCACGTTCTTAAGCCCCAAATAACGAAAGCCGATACATAAAGAACGCACTTGGTGCAAGAAGGAACAGACCGTTCGGTTGATACCAACCGCCGTCTTGAATAGTTTGGAATACCGAAGCCGACAAACGACCGGAACCGATTAACTCACGTAAAGTTGCCACGATCAATAAATCGCACCGTAGCCTCAAACCGTTACCGATACCATCCACAAAACTTTCAACGGACGGGGATTTCATCGCGAAAGCTTCCGCACGTCCCATAACGATACAGTTGGGTACTAATCAAACCCACAAATACCGATAACTGTTTGATAAACCATAAGCAAAGGCTTTTAACACTTGGTCAACCAAAGATCACCAAAGACGCGATAATCGCCAGTTGCACAATGATACGAATACTGTTTGGGATGTAATGACGAATCATTGAAAATGAACATGCTGGAGAAACCGGTTGATCAAACTTACCGCAATCGCCACAACGATTGCTGTTTTTGTAATTGGGTCGTTACCGCTGGTCAGAACAAATACCTAAAATTTGTCAATGCAATCGGGTTGTTTTTCGCGATTGATCAAGCAAAAGTGCTTTTAAATTGCTTTTTGCATCCAGCCATTATCTTGCCCCCGCTTTAAATTTTTGCTAAGAATGGACCAAAACCATTTTGGCTAAACCAATAATCAAAAGAACCTTTGAACACCGTTACTGGTTAAAAGTTGCGCCTGATAAACCATCTACACCTGTGCTCTTTATCTGCAGCAGAGCTACCTTTGTAGATTTTTGAATTTTTGGTTTCCTTGTTCATCGAGATACATTTTTATCAACGAACTGAGCTTGCCAACGCGGATTGGCGATTTCACCGCCAAGACCGGCTGTCTCACCTTGATCATAGTAAGTCATCGCTTTGATGGTATTGGCATCCGGTGCGGGCAACAGAAACGAAACCGTACATCGTTGACCATAAACCTCGACCATGACATTGGTAATACCACTTGCTAACATTGCCTTGCTCATCTTTTCACAAGGTAAACACGCGCCTGATTTGCTACCGCACTTTGATACCCGCTTTTATCTTGCTCAGCAGGAATTGCTTGGCTAAGTGCGGTCGATTTTACCGCTGTTTTTGGATCAAATTTTTCCACATCATCTTTTGATGCTAGAACAAAATCACCGCTTTGCAAATCCACTAAACGCGGTTCAATAAACTTGTTATAAGTGTCTTTAATGACAGAAGCATTATCTTCTTTCATTATAGCCGGCAACCGTTAAAAAGTATTACGCTGAACGTCACAGTGCTTTTTGTTCATCTTGTTTTGATTTCAATGCAACTGCGGCACCGAAACCACTACAGAACACACCAAACTTAGCAATACAACAACGGTAACTGTACCGCCAACGCTATCTTTATTAAATTTAGCCATTTGTTCTTGCTCTGACGTTTGATATTTGCCCGAACCCACGATGTGGTCGAAAATTGGTGCAAACAAGTTTGCAAATAAGATCGCTAACATCATCCCTTCTGGATAAGCTGGGTTCACTGTACGAATTAATACTGCCATCACACCAATTAATGCGCCGTACCACCATTTACCGGTATTAGTAGAATGAAGCGAAACGGGGTCAGTTGCATGAAGATCATCCCAAGAGCAAAACCACCTATTACGAAGTGCCAGTGCCAAAACATGGGAGAACATTGGGTTAGAATCAGAACCGATGGATTGAATAGGGTCGCTGTGCCAATCATACCGATCATCACACCCGCCATATCGCGCCAGATGCGATAGCGGTGAATACGATCACTGCACCACCGATTAACAATGCGAGCGTTGAAACCTCACCCCATGGACCGGGGAATATTACCTCAATGAATGCATCCATCCAAGTGATTGGATTCACCGGTAACCGTATGTTGCAATGCTGCTTTGACCACCTTGCGACCATTGTGAAAGTGCGGTTGCACCAGAGAAACCATCTGCAGCAGTCCATACTAAGTCACCGGAAATTTGAGCCGGATAAGCAAAGAATAAGAATGCACGACCGGCAAGCGCAGGGTTCATAAAGTTACGACCTACACCACTGAAGATTTCTTTTCGCTACCACGATACCAAAGCTGATACCAAGTGCCGCTTGCCATAATGGCAATGTTGGCGGAACGATTAACGTGAAAATAAAATGGTTGAAACGAACATCCCTTCATTTTACTTCATGACCACGCACCACTGAGAACAATAATTCCAAATTGTACAAACAGTAAATACCACTATAAATTGGTAAAGAAGAAAGATCGCCCTCACGCCATGAGCCCCCAGGTTGCATTATTGGTTAAATCCAAACCTAATGAACTTGCAAGGCATAGTGCCAATCACTCGCAATTAATTGTTCTGAATTCTAATTGATTTAAGGCGGGATCGCTTGATTACCCACATTGTACATCCCGTAGAAAAATCGCTGGGAACAACGCAAGGAAAACCGTAATCATCATAATGTTTTGGAGTCTAACGCATCGCGAACGTGTGTTTTTGTGCGTTACTGTACCCGTGAGTAAAAGCGTATAAATCGATTCAAAGATCGGATAAAAGTGCTGTATTTACCGCCAGGTAAAAACGCGGGTTCCATTTTCAAAAAGATTTTAAAACCCATTTTTAACCTTCCTTCTCAATCTTATCTAATACGTGACGCAAGATTGACCGTATTCTATATTTGCCCGGGCAAACGAAAGAGCACAACGCCAAGTCTTCTTCGTCTAATCTCAAGACAACCCAACGCTTGCGCGCCATCGGTATCGCCCACGATTACTGGCCGTAATAACAATGTCCGTGCAAAATATCCAACGGCATCACGCGCTCATAACTACCAATTGGTACCACTCGCACGCTCACCACCATTTTCTGCGGTAGTAAAGTTGAAATAATTTGCCGAAAGTGACCTAGCACGGTACGGTAATCGAATATTTATTTCGGTTGTGGCGTAATCCAGCCGAAGAATTCTCTTCATTACCTTCGATACGACGGACACTTTGTACTGCGCAACGACCGAGATAATCATGTGTAGCACCTTTTGCCGTTTGACCGCAAAGCACGCAAACCGGAAATCACGCGATTATCACCGCACTTTTAACTCGTCCTGTCGTTAATTGGGAGAGGTTCGCACCCGATGACAGCGCACTAAACGTGGCGATTTGACTGCGGTCCCGCAAGAGAAACCTACTGTTCCCACATTGAGCTCGCCGCTGGGTGAAATAATTTCACCGATAGCAATCACATCTTGATAGTTGATATACCAAACGGTTTTATTCATGCCCACCGGATCAATAAACAGTGGATATGAGTGCCACTAACCCCTGCCGGATGCGACCTGGCAAATCCATCCATCACACACATTACTCGCGTGTGATGCCGGAATTTTATTATCAGGCGCTTTTACATAAGTGAATGTTGCCGTCATGTAAACGGCTTAACACAGTTAAACCATTGACGAAATCATTTTCGGACGCAGCAATAATAACCGCAGGATCTGCCGCTGACGGATTCGTGTCCATCGCATTAACGAAAAATGGATGAAGCACGCTATCAATCGCAGAACTTTGCTGAATGGACGGGTACGCAGACGCTGTCCATAAACCGGATTCTGTAAATTTTACGCACCTGCTCTGCACTATAACGTGTTCAGTTCAGCTGCCTCGGGTGTTTATCGAAAGAAAGCGCTTCATTGCCTTCCACTTTAATTACCACAGACTGTACATACGCTTTCTCGCCACGATGAATCGCGGTGATCGTGACACTCGCCGGTGCGGTGAAAATCACACCAGGATCTCTTTTTGTCTTCAAAAAGCACCTGACCTTTTCACTACATCACCTTCGCGAACCTTCATCGAAGGGCGCATTCCCACATACTCTTCACCCAGCAAAGCAACTTCGTAACGGTATTCCGTTATGGATTACCTGCTCCGGTTTTTCCTCGCAATAGGAAGATCCAGCTTTTTAATCGTAATCATATTGTTTGCACTACTTTTGTTAGATTAAAAATACAGCAATAACCCTGAGGTTGTTACCTCGTCTTGAGTGATGGTTGTTGAAATGATTAAAGAAGAAACAGCAAGATACCTCTACACCAAATAATCACCTTCAACTGGTAAAAATAAAACTCAAATTCTGCTATTTATTTGTCAAAGGCATGCAACACCCATGACAAAAACGTTAAAATATTGCTAAAGATAAGTGCCCTTATTTTAACCAAATAATAACGTTCATGCCACTTTGAAACGTGGCTCTTTCTCGATTTTCCAAGAAAAACTGCACATAACTTGCAAAAAATCAATTTTTATTTTTATTGCGTAATAACAAAGAGGTAAGGAACTATAGCCTAACACCGGCAATAACGAGGGGATTTCGGGAACTGCTGCCCTAATTCATCCCACTCTTGCTGAGTATAAAGATGCAATGCCAAGGCATGGATGCCATTTTGTAAATCTTGTGAAAGGAATTGATAGATTTTACGATGGCGTGCGACTTTACCTGCCCTTCAAAGGCGTCACTGACTAATACGATTTTAAAATGCGAATCCGCACCACGCCCGGAGCTGCGCATATGACTTTCGTTTTCAACCGTAATAAAGTGCGGTTGAAATTCCTGACATAATCGTTGTTCTAATGCTTGTTGTTTTGACATACTTCTTCCTTAAAGGATTTATTAAATGAGGAGACTATACAATTACTTGTAACTTTGTAAGAATAGCGCAAATTAATCAAACTGATGAGGATATTATGAAATTTAATCTGAAAACGTTATTCTCGGCTCTGTTCTGCTTTCCAGTGCGGTATTAACCGGTTGCCAAAGCGAACCCAGCACCTTGAGCTTTTACACCGCCATCACCATGAGCTCACCATGAATGTGAATCAATCCACGGTTGTTTACGTCACCACTCGCGATATGCGCCAAGCGCCTGAAATTTCCAGTTATGTTGCCGATGGTAAACTCGTCGCTATCCGCAACGCCAAGTGTTACCGAATTATTCCAACAAGTGGCACAACAAGATCTGGTTAGCAAAGGTTTCTATCAGTCGGCAACATAATTCTAATGCTGCGGTCACTGTAGATGTGCAGAGTTCTTTGCAAAAAAGTCAACCAAGGCAATCTACGTTACGATATTGATAGCAAAATTCAACTCGCTATCCAGTGTTCAAGGGACGAAGGGTCAATTCAATAAAATATGTAATGCGACTCGCAACTACCTGGTGCGCTTTCTCGGCAAGAAAATGCAGAAATCCAGAAAGTACTCGGCGAAACAGCTAATGAGAGTGGTTCAATCTATTTATAAAGATCAAGAAATCACCAGGCGATTAACAATACGCAAACTAAAACACGCATGCATGACCGCACTTTCTCACTTATAGTCCAGAAAAGTGCGGTGAAAACCCAAGTGTAGGGGCACTATCCCAGATAAAAATTAACGCATAAATTTAATTCCGATTTATGCGCGAATTTTTGCTTTGGCGGAACAAGCAAAATCAGAATCGTAGCGTGCAAACTTTGTTGCACGAAATCAGCGAAATGTCCGAGAGCAACAACGTTCCGTGTGCACACTCTAGTCGTGCATCGCGACGCACGCTACACATGAAATCGTGGAATTACACATCGAGACACTCATTCGGTGCAACAAGGTTGCACGCTACAAGGGGTAAAATAATCCACCTATATGTTGAGTCGCTTTTGTCAGCCTTGTTCATTATATAGTGAGATTTTTCTATTCATCGCTTAAGTTATTTAGCTCCACGCGTGTTAGCGTATAGGGTTTTATATATCTCAGACTTTGGTTGGTTATATTGAAAATTAACGCATAAATTTAATTTCAATTTATGCGTTAATTTTTGCTTGCGAAATACAAAGTTGAAGAAAAGCCGCCACTGCTTTAGCGGCTTTCTAGAAATGGCTCCTCCTGCGGGACCTCGAACCTGCGACATATGGATTAACAGTCCACCGTTCTACCGACTGAACTAAGGAGGAATAGTGGTGCCTCGAGGCGGAATCGAACCACCGACACGAGGATTTTCAATCCCTGCTCTACCGACTGAGCTATCGAGGCAACCTCATCAGTGGTGCGCATGATAAACGTCAGATTTCAAGTCAACACCTATTTTAAAAATATGAAATACCCATTAACTCGTTTGCACGTTTAACAAAACAAAATGTATATAAATTATATCATTTATGTATTTTTATGACCATAAAAAATGCCCACAGTACGTTTATTCTGTGCGCACGTAACATTTTATGCTCTGAAAAATGCTTTAACGTCATACGATAACTTTTTGCGCTTTATCGACTTTCAATAATAATTACGCGCTTGCGCAGAGGGGTGGCTTTGTCGTCAAAGTATGCGAGTAAACCTGCTCCGGGATACAGTTGGTTAATTTAGCATAATCGCAGCATCTTTATCGTCATTGAATACGCGCAATACCGCACCGGCACCGTGTTATACGCCAGAAATCATGGCAAAAGCGTTTTGATGTCGGGTTTGTGATGCCATCTAAATATGTTATTTTGTAGCAACCACAAATGAAGCCGCGCCGGCATCAATATTCTTCTCAGGATCAAACAAATTAGTTTTTATGAGTTGACCACTCGTGCCTTTCATTTGGAACTACATCGCGTCCTGCAGTATGCGGTACGACTTGCATTAAAGCCCATGGCGTTCAGCATAACTCATCGCATACGGGTTAAAAACTCGATTCTGTTTGCATAATCCCAAGGATCAAGCTTTCATCCAATCCATAACGACGTGCCACTTTACGCACAATCGGAATATATTTCTGTGCAGTACTTCCACGTGGTTGGTAATCATTGCTAATAACCACACATTGCGCGAGTTGCCATTCGCTAAACGAAAGCGGTTTTGAGATTTATTTTCTTTAATTAAACAGAAAGAGTTACCGGCAAGCGATTTGGCAGTTACGCGATGATCGATCCTGCCCCACCGGCAGAGCGAACTATCATCGCCGGGCAAAGTAAATCGATGCCATTGCGTCCGAGCTCAATAATGGCGCACAATCGCATGGCGCAAACGGTTTTAAACTGACTGCGTTTCGATGGTGATCGCCCCTCATCAGAGCTTACATGGCTGCGCGTGTAGTATTGGTCGGTATATTTTACATAGTTCCTATGACTGGCGACCAACAGCTCATTCACCCCCAAAATGCGGTCGATATTATTGGCAAATTGTCGTTATATATATCCAAACCGCGGGTATCTTTTCGCAAAAGGCTTCATCAAAGTCTAGCCTCGATGATGTGAACTCGCCGCCACACGCATACAGGGAATTAATGCCAGAATTAAATACTTCTTCATTTTACTTCGCTTCAGGTGGTGTATAGCCTTCAATGTGTACGTCTTTACCTTCAAACAGGAAATTCACCATTTCCTGCTCCAATAACTTATTGTTCCGCATTCACTATGTTTAATCTCATTCACCAACATGGTTTGTTTTTCATCCACTCTCCCCACGCTTGTTTGCTAATGGAATCAAAACATAAGCATCAATTCTCCCGGATATAGTTGAAAATCCAAGCCTTCCGCTTCTTGTTTTCAAACGTTCACAAAATACCATTCTTGCCATAACGATTCCTTACATACTGAGTTAATAAATTTTTCACCGGCGTCGCAAGGCTGATGGATCCGAGATGTTTGCGGATCATACCAATATTTGACCGCACTTAATAGCGCAGATTCATTTGATTTTTCTTTTCCGCGACTCTTTTATCCACGAGGAACGATTTCACCTCAGATGACGCAGAGCTGTCATCAACTCGTGCATAAAATGGACAACTTCCAAATGAAAATGGCTGAATGTATGGCGAATGCAGCCATGGCTGATAGTGCTGAATACCATTTGCGCCAAATACGCCAGCAATTCTGCTTTATCGGCAAATTGCGGAAAACAATATAATCCGCCCCACAAACCGCTATTTTTCCGTTGCTCTAATGCAACTTTACCGTCTTTTGTTTTCTCAACAGCAAAAATAACTTTCCGCACCGGTACTTTCTTTCGGCTTTTTCGGGATACGCCTGCCAATTTTGTTCAGCATTTGCCGACGTTAACTGTAACGGACAAAGACTCCCATTTGAGCTTGGATCGGGTGCATACCAGTGCACCAAGATCCATCATTGCCTGATTAAAATCCGCCACCCTGATCATTTGGGCGTTACTTCACCCTGTCAGCTGCCACAAACGATCTTCCGTTTTCTTCTCCCGGCCAGCCACCACGGCGAAATAACGGGCTAATACGCGTTTCACATTGCCATCCGAAAATAGCATAAGGCGCATTTAAACAGAGACAACGCCCCTGCGCCCGCGTACTTCGCCGGGCAACGCCAACACCTGTTCAAATTCTGTCGGAAACATACCGCCATATTGATCACGCATGATTTGCGCGGCTTTTATCAAAATTTCCTGCGCCCGCGCTGCATAATTCTCAAGCCCGTCCACAAATGCAGCACTCATCTAACAGCGCATCAGCAAGTGCGGTTACATTTGGGAACGTTTAACAAAATCGCTCAAAATACGGAATGACGTGTCGCCACCTGTGTTTGCTGCAGCATCACTGACAACCAACGCCATACAAAGGTTTTATTTTGTTGCCACGGCAAATTTTTCCGCCCGAACTTGGCATACCACAGTTGACACAGACTGCGCAAAAGGCATGGGAGCGGATTGATTTCAGTATAATCGTTCTAATTTATTCAATACCGAATGATGTAATAAAAGTAAGCTGGTGGATTTTCGTGAGTTTTTCCCAAATTATAACTACAGAAAATCGCTAGAGTTTAACATAGCCAAGAGCTTGCTAGATTCCCGGGTGTGCCGAGAAATTGCCAAGGTGTAGAAACCTATAATCAGCGGGCTAAAATTTTTAGGACATCATTTTCGTTATCCCAAATCACAAAATTTTGTTAGACACACAATTCGAACAACTTCCAACGACTTTTGCTGATCAAAAACGTAAAAACCGTTGAGTCCGCTGGAATTTACCGCTGATGGTGCGTTATAAAACAGAAAAGTACGCAGCTCGTGTTACGCACAGGTCGCTTAAGCGATTATCAACGCCATGAACCAAAACTGAGGAGCATCTGGTTTGGATTATCAACCACAGCCATTTGATTTAAGCGTATTTATGGAAATGAGAATCCTGTTATTTTAGAGATCGGCTTTGGTATGGGCAGTTCCCTTGTGGAGATGGCGCACAAAATCTGACAAAACTACTCTCGGATTGAAGTGCATACGCCGGGCGTTGGCGCTGTATCGTTTGCGCGTGGAAAAAGCGTCACCGAATTTACGCGTCATTTGTCACGATGCCACCGAAATTTCCTACGTGACAGCATTGCTGACTCAAAGCCTTTGGGCGGTTTGCTAATTGTTTTCCGGATCCGTGGCACAAAGCCAGACACCACAAAACGCCGTATCGTGCAACCGCGCTTTATCGACCGTCTATTGACTAAAATTGCAGGCCGAGCTATCTCATCTACATGGCAACCGACTGGCAAAGACTATGCTGGAACAGATGTTGGCGGTGTTGCAGCAATATCCGCAGTTGCGACAGCCGTCTGACAGCAAACGACTACATCCACGCCCTGATTTTCGCCGCTCTGGACCAAAGTTTGAACAACGCGGTCACCGCCCAGGCACGGCGTGTGGGATCTGTATTTCATCAAATCGCATTTCATCACACCTCAATGAGAAGACATCATCATGGCTGATCAAACGTAACCAAAGACCAACGCATGCACCTATCGCCGAATTCCAAGAATTGGGCTTTTGGTCGAAGTGCGGCACTGCCGAAGAGCACCTCCGTCAGAGACAAATCGACAGCACTGTTGACCGCTTCATCGCAGTTATCAACAATGGTTTGGCTTATGGGTGGTGGCTATTTACACTGGGAAGGTTTGGTATGGCAGGAAAAAATCAGTAAATGCGATGCGTCTCACCAAAATTGATGGCATGGATTGTTTGCAAACGGCTTAGAACAAGTGGAAGTTAGCGATTATTTGTTTGGTGGGATTGCCAACAAATAATCATTAATAAAAAAAATAGCTAAGCAGACCACCTTTCCCGCGCCCTAAGCCAATAAAAAGTGCGGTCATTTACTATCATCTTTTGCAGAATACTACTGTGAATATAGCATTGTTGCCTCTGATTTGAATTTTTCTCACCGTTATCAAACCTTAACATCAGCGGAAAAATGTCCCCCTGCCGCAAAGCCGTAGCGAATCGAAACACCATAATATATAAACCGCAACTTCAGTTTTACGTGCCTTTGGCAGGAATTTCAATACCGTCCGTGGTGAATCATTTTGCCGTTTTGTGTGCCGTGCAAAGGCAAATTTGCCGATTCACTGCTCTGCACCATCGCCAGATTCACCGCTTCGTTGCGTCGCTATGCGGTTTCCATAAAAGCGACTGTGCGTTCACCCGCCTGTTTGAGTGCTGCATGGTCGGATTAGTCACTGACTGTAGCCACGTGCCAAGAGGCCAAAAGTGCGGTCATAGCAACTGTTTTGTAAATACGTCGCATCGTTTTCCTCCTTACCATCTTCTTATTGAGTCGTCGGCTTGCCGATGCCTTTAAACTGCCAGCAGATGCTATCTTCCGCCCGCTTTTATACGTATTCTTTGTGATTCAGATTCTCATTTAAACCTCAATATGGCAAATTATTACGACGTCACTCGCTAGCCGGCGTCTGCCCAGCTTAGCAGGCGCTCGTGCAACAACTGGCGTTAAATGGTGAAAGCGGACTCAACGCATTAGAAACCAATCTGGATGATTTCACAAACAGTTTAGCTGCCGACCGCACCGGATGCACGCGATAGATGTTTTGGCGGGGAGCTAATACAGCCTGAAATTGGGGTTAACCACGCTTTGCGAACAGCTTAACGGCAGCAGCGAGCCGGAACTACGTCGTTATTGGCTCCAGTCCTGTTAGCATTGGCTGGCGAAAACTCAACAAAACGGAAGCCAAACCGAAAATTGGCACGCCGCGTTCAATATTGCCCACACAGCTGGAACGTGACCACTGCCTCGACGAACAGATGCTGTCTAATTTTGCCGGCATTTATGTGGACGTTATCCAGCCCGCGTAGGTCGCCGAATTCAAGTGACCGGCGCTACCAGTGTTTACAGCGTTGGCACACAAAATCGCATTTCGCGCCGCGTTATTAGCCGGCGTCCGTTCCGCTTATTTGTGGCGGCAACAAGTGGGCGGCACCAAATGGCGACTGCTGTTTTTCCGTCGCAAAATCGCCACCACGGCGCAACCCATTCTCTCTTCTCTTTAATATGGAGCTCGTCTGTACAACTTGGCGCGCTAACCGCACTTTCGTTGATGGTCGTTATCAGGAACTGAAAACCGCCCGTTTCATCGCCATATGACACCAGCGAATTCGGATTTAATACGAAATTCCGCGTCACGGTGGAGAGTTCGTTGGTTACAAAAGATTGGCGGCGACCGCACAAATCACCGAAGTGCCCAGCCTTCTTTGTCAAAAAGAGCAAACGATTACCTCAATAACGAGTGTCGCCAATTTTGCTCTTATTTGAAAGATGCCGAGCGCATTAAAGAATTGAAAGAACGACCAACCATGAGTGTGCAAAGCGTGCGAATATTTCCCATACGAGAAAAGAGGTGCGGCATTGCACACAGATTACGCGCGGCAATCGCGAGATTTATTCGCTTTCGCCTGCACGCGCCGAGGGCATCAACGCCCAGCCTTTCCACGCATTAATGTTAAAAGACCGCACGCGAAGAGAGTGTTGTTGCCGGGTAGCAGAAATTTAATCAGAAAAATCACCGCGCACTTGCCGAGCAATATAAAAACCATTCCATTGCTTTCCCGTACTGCGCACGGTCAGCCGGCATCGCCAACCGCACGTGGGCGAAAGAAATGACTAACGTGGTGCATATCGTTTAGACGCCAATATAAAGCAGTTACAACAAATTGATGTTACCCGGCTAAATCAACAACGGTGCCAGCTAGAGCAACTATAACGCTGCATTTGTCTACTTACCCGAATGATTGGCATACCTTTCAGCGAAAGAAATTTCGTGACTTCTTTAGGGATTCACATGGAACCCGCACGGCCAAATCGAACCGCGGCTACATCGCTCGAATGTTCGATTGCGTGGCACGTTGTTTTACATCATCGTGATCGACTTCGACCGCGACCTGTGGGGTTACATCGCGTTACGTCACTACAAACAACGCACGCATCGCAGGTGGAAATGGTTCTTCCACCATGCCGCACAAGTCAGCCGATCGACTGCCGAGAGCTCGCGCAACCTCCCGGTTTTGTGATACGCCGTGATGGCACATAGCCAGCCGATAAATTGCCGATTTCCGCTGGCAGCGCGATTTAACGGATTTCACCGTATTCCTAGCGCGTAACCTGCAGCGTGGGTCCCAAACTGTTCTGCTTAATCGCCTGTGCGGCGACACAAAAAGGCGTGCAGCAAATTAAAGGAAGTGAATCAAGCCACGGTACACGTGAAGAATTGGGATCAAAACGCTGGGAAGTGCTCGCCGAACCAATTCAAACCGTGATGCGTCGTTACGGCGTTGAAAACCGTACGAGAAAACTGAAGAACTCACGCGGCAAACGCGTCGATGCCAGCGATGTTTCGGTTTATTGAGAATTAGACATTCCGGCAGAAGAAAAAGCGCGTTGCAACAACTCCACGCCGGCAAGCTATATTGTGGCGCCGCAGTGCGATTGATGGAAAAACTATAACGTCGTTAAAAAACGGTCGTACCACACCTTTGACCGTTTTCTTCCTGCCTCTCTCTGCCAAAATTCATTGCTGAAAAAATCTACCGCACTTTTTACGTTAACCCCAATCTTAATGTGGGAATAATTTGCATTTATCATGAATGTCCCCTAGAATAGACACCGTTCAAATTTGCCATTTTAGAGCCGTCTATTTGAATAAACATCTTTTAAAAGACATTTGCCAAACTTAACGCATTAAAATAGCAACACTTACCGCAGCATTTGGCATTTCTCTGGTGCCGCTTTCGCTGACATCACACCGTGTGTAACGGTCAACACGAAGCGGCTACGAGAAGCGGTCGCAAACCTTTACCAAAGAAACCGGTAATGCGAGATTGCTAAGCAGCGCTAAAGCGGGTAACTTGCCGGTCAATTAAAGAAGGCGATAAAACCCGGCTGATGTGTTCTGCTGCCTGACAAGTCGCTTCCTTTGCTGGATTATCTGACAGACTGCGAACCCTCTCTGCCGACATCATCAAACAAACCCAGTAACAAAGGCGTACCGGTAGCACCAAAAAAGACTGGTTGTAAGCGGTCGTTCCGTGGTGGTTTTGCCCGGCAAAATAAACTCTCCGAAAAAGACATGGAAAAATCAGTGTTAGATTACGCCGCCGAAATGGAAAAGATAAAAAATCGGTTATGTGCCAACTTCCGGTGCGTTACTTAGAACAAGTTGTCGCTATCACCAAACTAAAGGTAGACAAGCAGCGTTAGACTGGTTAAAAAGGCGAAGAAAATGGCAAACTCTATGCGAAAACGGCGTGGCATTACAAGCCGTTGAAAATGGCGAAGTACCGGCTGCGTTGATTAACAACTATTGATGGTATGCCTTAGCAAAAGAAAAAAGGCGCGGATGCTTAAACTGCCCGCTTATACTTCATTCGTCACCAAGACCGGGGCATTAGTCACCTACTCCGGTGCTGCTTTTGTTAAAGGCTCCAAAAATAAAGAAGAAGCGAAAAAATTCGTCAATTCTTAGCCAGCAAAAAAGTAAAGCGCTGTGGCTGCCCGTACGAATACCCATTGCGCACTGACGTAGTTTCTCCATTCAACCCTTGGAACGCCGCCAAAACTAAACCCTGAAGTACGCGTTTTCAATAAATACTATTAATAGCACGCGCCCAAACGCGTCACCTTTGTCGACAAAAATCAAGGAAAAACCCTTGAACCATAACCCTCCGTTTTGGCTGACCGCCTTGATTATTCTGATCAACATTGGTCCTACCGTTTCTCTATGTGGTGGTTCGGGCGGTTGATGGTGGGTTGGGTGCACAGTGAACTGCTTTGGCGGCGCGTATGTAGAACTGCTGAGCAATACGGTGTTGTTATTGTTGATGGTGTAATGTAACGACATTTCCATCATTCTCAGCACGCTGCGCCTTTTGTTAGAAGAACGCTATCCTTTTGGGTAAGCCTTTTTTCAGGTGGCGATGACGGTACTTTGTATTCCCGCGTTCGTCGGTTGTTTCACCTGGATTAACCTCACTTTTCGCGTCGAGGCTTTGAGGTACACGATCAGCATTATGACCTTAAGTTGCTTTCCGCTTGCCTGTTGCCTGTTGCCGCTACCTTAAACGGCTGGATCGCTCCATTGGGCGAGGTTAGTCTTTTCTCTCGGCAAAGTCGTAGAAACACTTTTGGTACATGTTTCCGCGGTTAAAACCTGCCATCGGCAGTGATGTTTAATTAATCGCATTACATATGTTGGTGGAATTCGGTGCCGTGTCGATTTAGTTATCAAACCTTCACCACCGCCATTTTCGAAATATGAAATGGTGGCTAACAACAATACAGCGGCGTTACTTTCGTGGTGTTAATGGTCATTTGCGCCTTGATCGTGTTCTGGCAAATTTTCTTTCGTGGTAACAAACCCTGTACAACAGTGGCAAAGGCGTTACCGTCTTATCCGATAAAAAAATTTAACGGTAGAGTAAGCAATTCTTGGCTGTCATTTTTTCCTCACGAATTTTTATCCTCAGCATCGGTACCGCTCACCATGTTGTTGATTCACTGGATGATCGTGAGCGTCATTGAAAGTGCGGTGGATTTTCGCCTTTTTGACCTTCAACGTTGCTGATGGTTTCGGTTTTAGGCAGCAGGGCTCACCGTGCTTTGCGCCCTGCACCGCTCGTTGGAGCGCCGTGCGTTAACGCATGCCTCGCATATTGGGATTGACCGCCTGCCTTGTTTGTGCACGCCGATGCCGGGTTTGGTTATCGCCCTGTCATTGGTGTATTTCTACATTAACTACGCTTATTCTTTCTACAAACGTTCCTCAGCAGGTCGGTGGTCGCCATATTTCATGTTGTGTTGCCAATGGCGCAAACCGCGTTGCGTAGCTCCTTGGAACAAATCTTAAACAACGTCGAAAAGTGGGGAACGAAGCCTTGGACGTGGTCATTTTATATTTCCGCACGCTCACTATCCCGCCATGTTGCCCGGGTATTGCTGCCGCGATTTGCGTTCGGTGTTTCAAATCTAATGAAAGAACTCACCGCCACCTTAATACTCACCCCGAACGACATCAAAACCCTCCATCGCCGTTTGAGAATACACAGTGATACCCAATATGCCGCTGCCGCCTTAACCATCATATCGTGTTTTCCGGCATTCAGTGTTTTTACTTAAAATATGCGTTTTAAGTAATGACAATACAAACTTCTATGCAAACACCACTCCTCCAAATCACAGTCTCAATAAACTTGACTGGGCGAACATGTGCTACGTGATATTTCCTTATTGCACGGTGGCGGAAATCTTGTTTTGCTCAGTACTTCCGGTTGTGGAAAAACGACTTTGCTTCACGATGCTATTGCCGGTTTTGAACAACCTGATGACGGTGAAATTTACCTAAGCGCGGTTGATTTTTGCGGCGCAAATTTGCAACATTCCACCGCAACTAGCGATCGGCTGGGTTATGTGGTGCAAGAAAGGCGTATATTCCACGCGAATGTGTGTCGCGTATTGACTTACGGGTTGGGCGATGGCAAAAGGTCGGCTCAGGAAGAACGACAACATGTCATTGACGAAGTGATGGCGCTTACCGGCATTTGTGCTACTCGCCGACCGTTTTCCACCAACTTTCCGGTGAGCGCGCAACGACGTGTCGCCATGGCACGCCATTGCGCTCGCCAAATCCTGAACTGATTTATTGGATACGAACGTTCCAGCGCCGCCGATGAACTCCTGCGCCAACAAATCCGTCATGATATGTCTGCCAGCACTCGCGCAAAGTGGTACTTCCGCCATTTTCGTCACCCACGAATCGCGACGAGGCCTTGCGTTAGCCGATAAAATCGCGCATGCATTGCCGAAATGGAGAAATCTTACACGTCGCTTCAGCCGCGTACGCTTTATTGGTCCCATAAAACACCTTTCCACTGCCACCTTTATCGAGCGCGAACGCACTGTGTTGCCGGCGACGCTAAATTCACCTTCAACGGCGCATTGCCAGTGGGTGACATTGCCGTCATGAGACCAAAGCCAAAGACGGCCGCAACGCGGCACGCTTTCTTTACTCCGTCGGAACAATTCAGCCTGTCAAAGAAACACCCGCAGAATTCGACCGCACTAACGCCATCGTCCATAGACGTGGAATTTCAAAGGCAAAGTGCGGCGATTCGACTTGGAAATAAACGCTTCGACATTGAGTTAGAGGAACACCACGGAATGAAGGTTGTGTGCTGGAAATGAGGTTGAGGTGTATTTATATAGCACGGCTTGTTCTATAGGGGAATCAGTGTTATGGAGCAGTTTACAGCATCGATGCTAAGCAGGTAGCAAAGCGCATTCATGAGCGCGCAGGTTAAAAAGTGCGGTGCATTTTCCAGTTATTTTCAAACACTAACTAGCTATCTCAAATGCCTTTCAATAATGCATAATTCATCCCATCATGACAAGTTTTACGATCTCAAATAAATTCGTTGCTTCTTTATGTTCATTTTAAATACTGGGCATACATGTG